>ERZ1034873.108-NODE-108-length-50553-cov-6.006456_pt1 | contig 50553 bp, 38 predicted proteins | sample MGYA00520689_ERZ1034873 | MGnify/ENA primary metagenome ERZ1034873 (study PRJEB33766, sample SAMN09781722) | gut metagenome | biome: gut microbiome | host: Homo sapiens | place: Madagascar | study: EMG produced TPA metagenomics assembly of the PRJNA485056 data set...
ATCGTACAGTTCCTCCCGCTTTGCCGCCGAGAGCTTCTTGGAATCGTTGATGTAGAGGATGTCGCAGTCCTTCGGCAAAATGACCGCTCCCGCCACAACGGGGCCGGCAAGCGGGCCTCTCCCCACCTCATCAATCCCGCAAATGCGCGTATACATCCCGTACTCGCGCTCGTACTTCCACAGCCGGTCGATCCTTGCACGCTCCGCCTCCAGCTTTGCAAGGCGTCCGTTCGCCTGCTCGATGAGCTTTTGTACGCCCGCGCGCTCATCCGACCTGTATTTTTCGATAAAAGAAGGCAGCATGGTCTCCTCTGCCGCCTTGAATTCTTCCCTGATTTCTCCGATCTTTTTCGTCTCCATCTGCTTCCTCTCCCGCCGTATGTTCCCGCTGCCTGTGCTAGTCGGGCCGCTCCAGTGTGATCCTGCCAAGCTTGCCGCTGCGGAATTCATCAATCAGAAGCGTCGCCGCCTTGCTGTAGTCAATCTCGTCGCCCTTTGCCACACAGCGACGGTTTTCCGCGATCCCACGCAGGATCTCTGCCGGCGCCGCCGTCTCGTCGATGGCCTGCTCCTCTGTTCCGTAGCGCGCCTGAAGCGCTCCCGGATAGTAGGCTGTCAGCACTTTGATCAACTCCAGGGACAACTCATCGATGTTTAAAATCTCGTCCTTGATGGCACCGATTAACGCCAGTTTTAATCCGACCGTCTGGTCTTCAAACTTCGGCCATAAGATTCCAGGTGTGTCCAGAAGTTCTACATTCTTGTTCAGCCGGATCCACTGCTTGCCCTTTGTGACACCCGGCTTGTTGCCGGTCTTGGCGCACGCCTTTCCGGCGTAGGAATTGATAAACGTGGATTTCCCCACATTCGGGATTCCAACAACCATAGCCCGCACCGGACGGTTCATGATGCCGCGCTTTCTGTCGCGCTCGATTTTCTCCTTGCACGCCTCCATGACGACCGCCGTCACCTGTTTCATGCCGTTTCTGTTTCTCGAATCCAGGCTTACCACATAATAGCCCTTCTTCTGAAAATATGCACTCCACAGCTTTCCCGCTTCCTCGTCCGCAAGATCCGACTTGTTCATGAGGATCAGCCGCGCTTTATTTTTGCCCAGTTCGTCAATGTCCGGATTCCGGCTGCTGAGCGGAATCCGCGCATCGACAAGCTCGATGACCAGATCGATTAACTTGATATCTTCCTGCATCTGACGCTTTGCTTTCGTCATATGCCCCGGGTACCACTGAAACTGCATAATTACTCTCCATTCTCTTACTGTCTGTTTTATAAAAATCCAAAGTCCTTAAACGGCGCCACGCGGAACCATACTTTTCCGATAATATATTCCTTCTTAATGTTCCCGATGTTGGCATAACGGCTGTCCTCGCTGTTATTGCGGTTGTCGCCGAGCACGAAATACTCGTCCTCACCCAGCGTGACCTCTTCCGCCGCCAGTCCGGCATCCTCCATCTGTGCCACATCCACATCTTCCGCAAACAGTTCGCCGTTGACATACACTTCGCCGTTCTTAATCTGAAGCGTATCCCCCGGCACCGCTATGACGCGCTTGATGTAATAATGTGATTTTTCATTGCCGTTCGGCAAAAATACAATCACATCGTTCGGCCTGGGATCGGTAACTTTGTATATAAAACGGTTGACCAGGATCTCATCGCCGCCGTTTAGCGTCTCCGCCATGGACTGTCCCACAACACTTGTCCGCAGTCCGACAAAATATACCAGTGTAAACGCTACCAGAAGCGTGATCGCGATCTCAATGATCCACACACACACTTCCTTCACGACCGACATATTCACTTTTTTCTTCTGTCTGCCAAAGTTCAGTCCGCTTCTACGTCTGCGCATTCTTATCCTCCATGTGCCATGTGCCCGCCGCACACGATTCCTGCTTTACTTTAACACAAACCCTGTGGCTTCGCAATTTAATTTTGGTGCCTTACAATGCGAAAAAACCGGAACACACTCCATATGGAATCCTGTTCCATACAAAATATGTCCCGGCTTCTTAGCGCTGCATTGTATTATTTTACAAGCTCTTTTACCTTTGCCTTCTTGCCGACACGGTCTCTTAAGTAGAATAACTTTGCACGTCTGACTTTACCCTGACGAACAACCTCTACCTTCTCAACGTTCGGAGAATGTAACGGCCAGGTCTTCTCTACGCCGACACCGTTAGAGATCTTTCTGACTGTGAAAGTCTCGCGGTTGCTTCCGCCCTGTCTCTTTAAAACAGTTCCCTCGAATACCTGGATACGCTCACGGTTACCCTCTTTGATCTTACCGTAAACCTTTACCGTATCACCTACGTTAAACTGCGGTACTTCTGCCTTGAGCTGCTCTGCTTCAATGCTCTTAATGATTTCACTTGCGTTCATTTTGTGACCTCCTGATTCATTGGATGTTCTTAATACGTCGATTCGTAACAGAGGACCATCTATTTATTCACAACTATTCCAGTATAACACAGATTGTACGGATTGCAAGCATTTTCGGCAAATATTTTCATTCTCTCTCTTCACGCTCCATCCAGTAGATGCGTCCCTTAGAAAAACAGAGTCCCAGGGCCTCCTGCAGTCCTTTGGATGCATCATTGCCGATCTCAACCTGACCGTAGGGTCTCTCACCGCGCTCTAATCCGAGATTGATCATATATGTCTCAAGTGCCATGCCGATCCGGCGTCTGCGGTACTCCGGCGAGACGAAGAGCATCCCGATGCCGCCCTCCGCGTGCATTCCGATAAAGCCCGCAAGCTGCCCGTCCACAAACGCACCGAAGAGCGCTCCTTTTTTGATCCGGTCTGTCACATACGCCTCATCCGATATCGTATTGTAATCGCGCACCACCGCGTCTAAGTGTTCCATCGTAAGCGGGCGGATGACCACACCGTTTTCGGCCGGTTTGCCGTCCATGCGGTACAGTCCGGTGACAGGCAGCTTTTCGTGCTTTGTATACACGATCTGGTTGCAGGTCATCGCCGTGCGAAATCGCAGATATTTTTCTGCCGGTTCCGTCATGAACTCCTGATGCAGCACCAGAAGACCGCTCCCCTCCCCGGCGTCCTCCTCCAGGATTTCAAGCATCCTGCAGCCGGCTTTGATGTCCTCCGCCGTATGAAAATACGCCCCGCTGACTTTATCCTGCAGACAGATATTTTTCCCTTCTGCAAAAACAAGGCGCGCCTGCCCGCGCGCAATCAGCTCGGTCATATCCACATGCAGCAGCTTGTCCCCGGCAAGCACCTTTTTGTAGGACATCAGTCTCTCGTAGCCTGCGTAGAGATCCGGCCGCCTCTCCTGTGTGCGGCGCTCCGCCTCCTGTCTGCGCCACTCGGCAATTTTTCTCTGATTGCCCGACAGCAGCACCTTTGGCACCTGCTTTCCGTGCCATTCCTCCGGGCGGCTGTACTGTGGATACTCTAACAGATCGCCCTCGAAGGACTCCGTCTCCCCGGACTCTCCGTTCGCCAGTACCCCGGGCACCATCCGTGAGATCGCGTCTATCATCACCATCGCCGGAAGTTCCCCGCCGGTCAGCACATAATCGCCGATCGACACGTAGTCCGTGACGGTCTCCTCTAATACACGCTCGTCGATCCCCTCATAGTGCCCGCACAGGAAAATAAGATCTTCCTCCTTCGCGAACTCCTTTGCCATCTGCTGGTTGAACACGGCTCCCTGCGGCGTCACATACACCGTGCGCACCGGTCTGTCCCGCAGCTCCTCCGGCTGCCGGCTCCTGATTTCCTCGCAGGCTGCCTTCCACGCATCGTAGACCGGCTGCGCCTGCATCAGCATGCCGGCTCCCCCGCCGTAAGGATAATCATCGACTTTTTTATGTCGATCCGCCGTATAATCCCGGATGTTGACTGCATTCACGGACAGCAGTCCCTTTTTTGCCGCACGTCCAAGGATGCTCTCCGAGAGTCCCTGCGTCACCATCTCCGGAAACAGTGTCAGAATATGATAATTCATGCTGTGCCTCCTATTTTCGGTTGATGTCAAGCAGTCCCGGAAGCAGATGCACGCACATCTGTCCCTGCTCTACGTCCACATCGCGGATGCAGTCCCTGATCGCCGGAATGAGCACTTCCTCCCCGTCTGTCATGGAGATCACATAGACATCGTTCGCGCCGGTCTGCATCACATCCGACAGCGTTCCCAATTCCTCACCCTCGTCCGTCGACACCTTCATGCCGATCAGATCTGCAATAAAGTATTCGTCCTTTTTCAGCTTTACCGCGTTCTCTCTCGTCACATAAAGGCTCTTTTTGCGATATTTTTCCACATCATTGATATCATCAATTCCCTTAAATTTGAGAATCACCATATTTTTAAAGAACTTGACGCCTGCAATCTCAAGTTCTAATTTTTCTTTTCCGGTATCCAAAATCACATTTTTGAGTTTTTTGAAGCGCGCTGGATCGTCCGTCGTCGGAAATACCTTGACCTCCCCACGCACCCCGTGTGTCGTCGTGATGACACCGACCTGCAATAAATCTTCCATGCATGTCCTCCGTTTCTGTCTCTGATATCCGCAGTAGCCGCAATATGAACAAAGGAGCTGCCACCCCATTATCTGGCGCGACAGCTCCTCTGACCTGTTACTGCATGATCTCTACAATAACTTTCTTCTCTTCCTTTGAGGCAGCAGCCTTCACAACAGAACGGATTGCCTTGGCAATGCGTCCCTGTTTGCCGATTACCTTGCCCATGTCGGACTGCGCAACGCGCAGTTCAAGCACGATGGCTTTCTCATTCTCTGTCTCTGTTACGACGACCTGATCCGGATAATCGACGAGTGATTTCGCAATTACTTCTACTAATTCTTTCATTAGGTCCACCTCGCGAATCCTATTTCTCGATGCCTGCGCTCTTGAAAATACGAGCAACTGTATCGGTCGGCTGAGCTCCGTTAGCTAACCACTTCTTTGCTAACTCCTCATTTACATGATACTCGCTTGGATCTTTCGTTGGATCGTATGTTCCGATCTCCTCGATGCACTTGCCATCTCTCGGGGATCTGGAATCTGCTACTACGATTCTATAGAAAGGAGCTTTCTTCTGTCCCATTCTTCTTAATCTGATCTTTACTGCCATTACTTTCACCTCCTTAAATTTGCTTAACTGATCTATTTAGAATGCGTTATACGCAATTTCTAACATTAAAACGGAAGCTTGCCGAACATTCCACCACCGCGTCTGCCCTTCTTCATCATGCCAGGCATCTGCTTCATCATCTTCTTCATCTGTTCAAACTGCTTCACCAGACGGTTGACCTCCGCAATATCGACACCGGCTCCCACCGCAATACGGCGCTTCCTGCTCGGATTCAAAAGGGAAGGATTCTGTCTCTCCTCCGGCGTCATGGAATAGATGATCGCCTCCGTGCGCGATAAGCTCTTCTCGGCTGCTGCCTCGTCAATATCCGGCATCTTGCCTGCGCCCATCCCGAGTCCCGGCATCATACCGAGGATACTGGACAGACCGCCCATCTTCTTCATCTGACTCATCGACTCCAGATACATCTCAAAGTCAAATTCGTTCTTGCGCATCTTCTGCTCAATCTTCTTCGCCCGCTCCTCGTCAAAGTCCTCCTGGGCTTTTTCGATGAGGGTCAGCACATCGCCCATACCGAGAATACGCGATGCCATGCGATCCGGGTAAAACTGCTCCAGATCCGAAAGCTTCTCTCCCATACCCGCATAAAAAATCGGCTTACCGGTCACTGCCCGGATGGAAAGCGCCGCACCGCCTCTGGTATCACCGTCGAGCTTTGTCAGAATGACTCCGTCGATACCGATGCGCTCATCAAAGGTCTTCGCCACATTCACCGCATCCTGTCCCGTCATGGCGTCCACCACAAGGACGGTCTGATGCACTGTGACATTTTCTTTTATCTGAATCAACTCTGCCATCATATCTTCATCGATGTGAAGACGTCCGGCAGTATCGATGATAACGATGTTAAAATCGTTCTTCGCGGCATGTTCCATCGCCGCTTTTGCAATGTTCACCGGGCTGTTCTTATCGCCCATGGAAAATACTTCCACGCCCTGCTTCTGTCCGTTGATCTGCAGCTGTTCGATCGCTGCCGGCCGGTAGACATCACCTGCCACGAGAAGTACCTTCTTGCCTTTCTGCTTGAACTTTCCGGCAAGCTTTGCTGCTGTGGTCGTCTTACCTGCTCCCTGAAGACCGGTCATCATGATGACGGTGACTGCCTTGCCGGGCTGCAGTGTGATCTCGGCTGTCTCAGAGCCCATCAGCCTGACCATCTCTTCGTTTACAATCTTGATGACCATCTGTCCCGGATTCAGTCCGTTCATCACGTCCTGTCCGACGGCACGCTCCTCCACGTCCTTGACGAACTGCTTGACGACCTTGAAGTTGACATCCGCCTCTAAGAGCGCCATCTTGACTTCCTTAAGCGCTGTCTTGACATCCGCTTCCGTCAGCCGTCCCTTGCTGCGCAGGTTCTTGAATACATTTTGAAGTTTTTCAGATAAGCTGTCAAATGCCATCTATAACTCCTCTAATATCTGATTGGAAATCTGTTCAATCTCCACGATCACTGCCTCGTCATGGCTCTCATGAAACTGCTTCGTCAATGCATGAATCTGTTCCACACTGTGCTTCGCCGACATGAACTTTGCGATCAGATGAAGCTTCTCCTCATACCCCTCAAGGGTCTTCGTACACCGCTTCACCATATCGTGAACGCCCTGTCTGCTGATACCTTCCTCGTCCGCGATCTCTCCGAGGGACAGATCATTGAACACGAAATCCTCATAAATTCTTCTCTGATGTTCGTTCAGCAGCTCTCCGTAAAAATCATACAGATACGCCTGTTCAATCTTCTCTTCCATCTGAAATCCCACAATCACGCCGTATCCGGCATCTCTCACTCATTGCCACCGTGATAGAATAGCATAAAAGGAAAAAGGTGTCAAGTATTTTTTCTTGACACACTTTTTCCTTCTTTTTACACCGCCATCGCCGTCTGCACGATCATGCAGAACAGGCATGCCGCCGCACAGATTCCGTAGAGAATCTCACTCTTTCCTTCTGTTGAAAAAAATCCCACGCCAGCCACCACGAACCCTGCCCCCGCGGCAATGACCGGCCACATAAAAAGACCGAAGGCAGTGCCGCTCCATCTGCAGATCACAAGCGCCGCAGCAATACCGCATGCTGCCGCAGCCAGCCAGACCATGATCTGTTTTATCCATCTGCGCATAGGGATACCTCCATACCTTCGGTTTTCATTTTATAAGAAGATGTATTTGCACACAAACAGTACTGCCAGCACATACATCAGCGGCGTGATCTTCTTTGCCTTACCGCATACGACATTGATGATGACGTAAGAGATAACGCCGATCGCAATACCCTCGGAGATGCTGTACATGAGCGGCATTGCAAGCAGGCATAAGTATGCCGGAATTGCCTCTGTCATATCCGTGAACTCGATGCTTGTCACCGTAGACACCATAAGGAAGCCGACGAAGATCAGAGCCGGTGCTGTCGCAAAGCTCGGGATCGAGCAGAAAATCGGGGACAGTACCACAGAGATCAGGAATAAGAATCCGGTCACTACAGAGGAGAGGCCTGTTCTTGCTCCTGCTGCCACACCGGAGGAACTCTCAACAAACGTGGTGGTTGTGGAGGTACCGAGCACAGCGCCTGCGGTGGTTGCAACCGCATCCGCCAGCAGCGCTTCCTTGATGCGCGGCAGCTTGCCGTCCTTGTCCAACATATCCGCCTTGTTTGCCACACCGATTAACGTTCCGAGTGTATCAAACATATCTACAAACAGGAATGCACATACAACTGCGATGAAGTCAAAGACACGCACATTGGAGAAATCCAGTTTGAAGCACTGTCCGAATGTCTGACCTATCGCGGTCAGGTCGGTAAATCCGAGCGCCGGGTATAGGGAATAAAAACCGGCTTCCGCATCCGGAACATAGATTCCTGCCGCCTGACAGATCATTCCAAGCACCCAGGTAATAACGATACCGAATAAAATCGCGCCTTTTACGTTCTTAATGTACATAATTGCAATCACAAACAGACCGATCAGCGCTAACAAAGCACAGATGCCGGCAGTCTTGAAATTGCTGGTAAAGTCAACATAGGAAACAAGTGTGGAGCTGTTCGCCACTACGATGCCGCCATTCTGCAGACCGATAAATGCGATAAACAGCCCGATGCCGACGCTCACACCTTTTTTCAGGTTCAGCGGGATCGCATTAAAGATTGCTTCACGCACATTGGTCAAAGAAAGTACGATGAAAACCAGACCTTCCACAAAAACAGCCATTAAAGCTACCTGCCAGGAATATCCCATCGCACCGCAGACCGTGTATGCAAAATACGCATTCAGTCCCATCCCCGGTGCCAGTGCAAACGGATAATTTGCAAGAAGCGCCATCGCCATGGTACCAATAAATGATGCCAGCGCGGTTGCAATGAGCACTGCTGTCTTATCCATTCCCGCCGCTGCAAGCATGGTAGGGTTGACTGCCAGAATGTACGCCATCGTCATAAAGGTTGTGATACCTGCCATGACTTCGGTCTTGGCTGTCGTGTTGTTTTCCTTCAGTTTAAACCACTTTTCTAACATTTTCTTTCTCCTCTTCTTTGTTTACAGACTCGTGCGCACCAGCTTCGGCTTATAACCTTTCTTCTCCAGCGCTTTCATGATCTGTTTTTTGTGCTCGGTGCCAAAGCTCTCGAGCGTAATACGGAGTTCCACTGCCGCGCTGCGGTTCGTTGTCACAAACTGGTTGTGCTCCAGTTTGATGACGTTGCCCTGCTCTGCGGCAATCGCTGCCGAAACCTTGGACAGTTCTCCCGGCTTATCCGGCAGAAGTACCGACACGGTGAAGATACGGTCGCGGAAAATGAGTCCCTGCTGTACCACGGAGGACATCGTGATGACGTCCATGTTGCCGCCACTTAAGATCGATACCACGCGTTTGTCGGAAACATCCAGATGTTTCAACGCAGCTACGGTCAGCAGACCGGAGTTTTCCACAATCATCTTGTGATTCTCCACCATATCCAGGAAGGCCACGACGAGTTCATCATCCTCCACCGTGATGATGTCATCCAGATTTTTCTGGATATACGGGAAAATCTTGCTTCCCGGTGTCTTGACCGCCGTGCCGTCCGCAATGGTGTTGACCTGCGGCAGCGTCGTTACTTTTCCTGCCGCGAAGGAAGCCTGCATACAGTTCGCTCCCGCCGGCTCCACGCCGATGACTTTGATCTTCGGATTCAGAAGCTTCGCCAGTGTGGACACACCGGTTGCCAGTCCGCCCCCGCCGATCGGAACCAGAATGTACTCCACCAGCGGAAGCTCCTTAAAGATCTCCATGGCGATCGTTCCCTGTCCGGTTGCCACTGCCAGATCATCGAACGGATGGATGAAGGTATATCCCTCCTTGTCCGCAAGCTCGTATGCCTTCTGGCACGCCTCGTCATAGACATCTCCGTAAAGCACGACTTCTGCGCCGTAACTCTTGGTGCGGTTCACCTTGATGAGCGGTGTGGTGGTCGGCATGACGATGACTGCCTTGCAGCCGTAGCATTTTGCTGCGTATGCCACACCCTGCGCGTGGTTTCCCGCCGATGCCGTGATCAGCCCCTTTGCACGCTCCTCATCACTTAACGTGCTGATCTTATAATATGCGCCTCTCACCTTGTATGCCCCGGTGAACTGCATGTTTTCCGGCTTAAGGTAAACCTTGTTGCCGGTCTGCTGACTCCAGTAATCGCTGTATACCAGCTTTGTCTCAAGTGTCACTTCTTTGACTTTTTCACTTGCTTCCTCGAACTTGTCTAATGTCAACATCCGCTTTTCTCCTCTCCTACTTCAAATAATGCGTTTACGAACTGGTTGGAATCGAACTTCTGCAGATCCTCGATCGTCTCCCCGACGCCGATATACTTGACCGGAATGCCAAGCTCCGAGTGGATTGCCACTGCGATACCGCCCTTTGCCGTGCCGTCCATCTTCGTTAAAATAATTCCCGTGATGTCGGCGCACTCGGAAAACTCTCTCGCCTGGTTTAACGCATTCTGTCCGGTCGTCGCATCGAGCACCACAAGCGTCTCACGGTACGCATCCGGATATTCTTTCTCCAGAATACGATTGATCTTTTTTAATTCCTCCATGAGGTTCTTCTTATTATGAAGGCGTCCCGCCGTATCACACAGCAGAACATCCGCATTTCTCGCCTTGGCTGCCGCCACCGCATCGTAGACGATCGCCGCCGGGTCTGCGCCCTCCTGTCCGCCGATCATATCCACACCGGCGCGGTTTGCCCACTCCTGCAGCTGGTCTCCCGCCGCTGCGCGGAAGGTATCCGCTGCCGCAAGCACGACCTTTTTCCCCTGGTCCTTGAGCTTTCCCGCCAGCTTTCCAACGGATGTGGTCTTGCCCACGCCGTTGACACCGATCACGAGAACCACGGATTTCTCCGTCTCAAAGCGATATGCCGTCTCGCCGACATCCATCTGCTCCTTGATGCTGTTAATCAGAAGTTCCTTGCACTCTGCCGGATCTTTGATGTGATTCTCCTTCACTTTTTCCTTGAGACTCTCAATGATCGACTCAGTCGCATTGACGCCGATGTCTCCCATAATCAGAATCTCCTCGATCTCCTCATAGAAATCATCGTCAATGCTGGAAAATCCACTGAAAATGGAATCTATGCCGGATACGATATTATCTCTCGTCTTGCTGAGGCCCTCGACCAGACGTCCCCAGAAGCCTTTCTTTTCCTCGCCCATAATGTACTCATTCCTCCTGCTATTTGTCGAGATCGCCCTCGATCAGATTCACGGATACCAGGGTGGATACACCCTTTTCCTGCATGGTAATACCATACAGACGGTCTGCCGCCGCCATCGTGCCGCGCCTGTGCGTAATCACAATGAACTGCGTGCTCTTCGTCAGCTTATGCAAATACTTTGCAAAACGTCCGACGTTGGAATCGTCGAGCGCCGCCTCGATCTCGTCGAGCAGACAGAACGGGGACGGCTTTAAGTTCTGGATGGCGAACAACAGTGATATCGCCGTCAGGGATTTTTCTCCACCGGACATCTGCATCATATTCTGCAGCTTCTTTCCCGGCGGCTGTGCGATAATGCGTATGCCGCACTCCAAAATATCCTCGTCCTCGACCAGTTCGAGCGTTCCCTTTCCACCGCCGAACAGCTCTTTGAATACCTTGTCAAACTCGGTCTGGATCTCCGCGAACTTCTCCAGGAACTGCTTGCGCATGCCGGTATCGAGTTCCTCAATAATGCCGACCAGCGTCTTCTCCGCCTCGACCAGATCGTCATGCTGTGTTTTCAAAAATCCGTAGCGCTCCGAGATCTCCTTATAATCCTCGATCGCGTTGACATTGACATCGCCCAGCTTGCGGATCTCATCCTTGATGGACGCGATCATCTTCTTCATCGCCGCAAGATCCGTATATTCCTCGTTGCGGAGCTCCATCGCCGCATGCAGGGTCAGTTCATACTCCTCCCACATGTAATTGTTCTGGTACTCGTGCGCCTCCTCCAGCTTTTCACGCTGGCTGTTCAGACGGAAAATCTCCTTGTCCAGATCGGAGATCTTCTTGGAAATGTCTTCACGCTTCTGGAAAAATCCCTTGTATTCCGAGGACATTTCTTCCCTGCGCGCCGTGTGCTCCTTCAGTGCCTGCTCCAGCTGCTCGGAATTGTCCTTTGACGCCAGGATCGTCTTTTTGATCTCCTCAATATCGTGGCGCTTCTTCTCCGCATCCGCCTTCGCTTCCTTCGCTTCCGTGACGAATCCCTCGCGCTCTTCCTCGTAACGTCTTATCTCACCGTTCACACGCTCGAGATTCTGCAGAACAAACTCTAACTTCTGACGCACACCGGCTTCCTTTAACTGTACATCGGACACCGCCTTCTGGGCTTCTTCCTCTCTGCCCGCATTCTCATCCAGAATCTTCTGGAATCCGGCGCTCTCCTCCTCGATCTGTGCCTCCCGCTCCTTTGCCGACTGCAGTTCCTCTGCAATCTTGTCCTTGTTCTCCGCAATCTCACGGAGCTGGCTCTCAATCTCACGGTTCTCCATCTGTAAGCCTGCAAACACGTTCTCGCTCTCGTTCTTCTGCTCCATCGCGCGCTCCACGTTCATCTTCGCGGTATTCTGCGCAATGTACGCCTCCTGCAGGCTCGCCTTATTGCCCTCGACGTCCTCCGCAAGCAGGCTCTGCGCCGTCTTGATGTCCTCAAGACGGTTTTTAAGCTCTGCAATCTGTTTGTCCAGATCTTTTACGTTCTTCTCGAGTTCTTCAATCTCGCGGTTTCTTGCGAGCAGATTGCTGCTGTTCTTAAATGCTCCACCTGTCATGGAACCGCCCGGGCTTAAATATTCTCCCTCCAGCGTCACAATATGTAACGAGTAGCGGTTCTTTTTCGCCAGCTTGATCGCATAGTCGATATTCTCCGTCACGATCACTCTGCCAAGCAGATAAGCGGTCACTCCAGCATATTTTTCCTCCGTCTTCACGAGGGTATTGGCAAGACCGATGACTCCCGGCTCCTTTAAGGCATCCGTGTTTTTAAAGTTGCCCTTGCCGTCCACACTCGTCAGCGGCAGAAACGTCGCCCGTCCGTACCGGTTCTGCTTTAAGTAGGAGATCATCTGTTTTGCCGTCTCCTCGTCCTCGGTCACGATGTTCTGGATATTTCCGCCAAGCGCTGTCTCAATCGCCGTCTCGTACTTTTTGTCCACCTGGATCAGATCGGAAACAACACCAAGGATTCCCGCGTTGCGGCTCTTCTGCTCCATGACGCGGCGGATGCTGTTGCCGTAGCCGTCATAGCGCTCCGCAATATTTTTCAAAGACTCCAGACGGGACTGCTGCTTATGGTACTGTGCAACCGCGCTCTCCAGCTTCTGATTGGCTTCCAGGGACTTGCGCTTCCACTCCCGGTTCTGCTCATCCATTCCGGCAGCGTTTTTCTTCAGTTCTGCGATCGACGCGTTCACCGCATCGAGCTCCTTCTGATAGCTTTCCAGAACGGAGGTAAGATCCGCCTCCTCGGTCTTGCGCGCAAGCAGACGCTGCGTCAGCTGCGCCTTGCGGATGTTCACCTGCTCCATCATCGTGTCGTAGCGCTGCTGTCTCGCCTTGACGGATGCCTTGCGGTTCAACAGTTCGATAATCTCATTCTTGCCCTTTTCAATGCCCTCGGTGCAGCGCGCGATCTCCTCCTGAATGTTCCGCAGCTGCTCTGCCGCCGTCTCCTTTTCCGTCGCCGCCGCTGCAAGCTCTGTGTCGAGTTCCTGCTTTTCCGCTTCGTATGTACCGCGCGACTCGATGCGCTCCTGCTTTTCCCGATCGATCGAGTCCAGACGGCTCTTTAAATGCTCATCGGTCATCTCCGCCGTGTGGATCTGCTCATTTAAGACATTGATCTGTCCTTCCAGCTTTCCCTTGGTCACGGTGGACTGGCTCATCTCCTCACGAATGGATGCAATCTTGTCATCCATGGAAGCCATGTCCTGTTCCAGCTTCTCGTATTCACTCTTGATATTCTCGTAAGACTGGCTGGCTTCCTTCGATTCCTCGTCCGCGATATGATATTTCCCTTCCACTTCCTTAAGCTGCGCCTCAATACGCTCCACTTCCAGAAGAAACATATTCACATCGTATTCTTTTAATTCTTCTTTTTTCTTAAGGTAGATGCGCGCTTTCTCCGCCTGGCGCTCCAACGGCCCGACCTGACGTTCCAGCTCGGTCAAAATATCATTCACACGAACCAGATTCTCGCGCTCATTCTCCAGCTTTTTCTGTGCCGTTGCCTTGCGCTTTTTATATTTTACAATGCCAGCCGCCTCGTCGAACAGCTCTCTGCGCTCCTCCGGCTTACCGCTTAAGATACGCTCGATCTGTCCCTGTCCGATGATGGAGTAACCCTCCTTGCCGATACCGGTGTCGTAAAAAAGCTCCGTCACATCCTTGAGTCTGCACGGACTTCCGTTGATCAGGTACTCGCTCTCACCGGAGCGGTACACACGTCTGGCCACGGTCACTTCCTCAAAATCGATGGCAAGCTGATGGTCCGAATTGTCCATGGTGATCGCCACATAGGCATAACTTAACGGCTTGCGGTTCTCCGTACCCGCAAAGATGACGTCCTGCATGCTGGCGCCGCGAAGCTGCTTGGCACTCTGCTCTCCGAGCACCCAGCGCACAGCGTCCGCGACATTACTTTTTCCACTGCCGTTCGGTCCGACAATTCCCGTAATTCCGTTATGAAAATCAAATACGATCTTGTTCGCAAATGATTTGAATCCCTGCACTTCAATGCTCTTAAGATACATATAAACCTCTCTCTTTCATCCAGAGCAATGCCTGATATGCCGCCTCCTGCTCCGCTGCCTTCTTGGTATGTCCGCTTCCCTCGCCAATTGTCGTATTCCCGATCACCGCCTCCACCAGGAAACGTTTGTCGTGATCCGGTCCCTCCTCGCCGATGAGTTCATAGTGAAGCGGTTCCTCGTAATGCCCCTGTACCACTTCCTGCAGAATTGTCTTGCTGTCATAGAACAGCTTCTTGTGTTCAATATCCGTCAGAATGAAGCGGTGGATAAAAGCTTTTGCCGGCTCAAAACCGCCGTCCAGATAGATCGCACCGATCACGGCTTCCAGCGCATCCGAAAGAATCGACTTGCGTCCTCTTCCGCCGGTCAGGTTCTCCCCCTTGCCCAGATACAGATACTTTCCAAGGTCAATCTCCCTGGTGCACAGCGCAAGCGTCGGCTCACAGACGATGCTCGCGCGCAGCTTTGTCAGATCGCCCTCCGGGAGATCTGTATGCTCCTTATAGAGGAACTCACTCGACACGACCTCTAAGACCGCGTCTCCCAAAAACTCCAGCCTCTCATTATCCGAAAGCTTCTTCATGTGCTTCTCATTTGCAAAAGAACTGTGTGTCAGTGCCTGCTGCAACAGTCTCTGCTCGTTAAACTCATAACCAATCACTTGTTCCAGTTCTGTCAGTTTTGACATTTCATTATCCTCCTCGTCTCTTTCGGAGGTCTTTTCTTGCCCTACAGCCCTTGTATAGAGTAAGAAAAAGCCTCAAAATCTCTGCGCCCCGCGGCAACGCTGCCGTACGGGTTCCTCTTATCAACAAAAGCCCTTGCTTTCCGGACAAGGGCTTTATGACACATCATCAAATTGTCTCTTATGAGTTTAAAGCATTCTTGATCTCTTCTACTGCATCTGATACGGTCACAATATGTTCTGCATCTTCATTTGCAATCTCAATGTCAAATTCCTCTTCAATCCCCATAATGATCTGAAAAATATCGAGGGAATCTGCTCCGAGATCATCTACGAATGTGGTCTCCATCGTAATCTCCTCTTCATCCACATTCAAAACCTCTGCAATGATTTTTTTCAGCTTTTCAAATTCCATAACCTACATTCCTTCCTGTTCCGCAGAACTTACTATATTTTTCCTGATCTTTCCATTGATGTCCTCTTCCTTGAACGTCACACACTGGAAAATAGAATTCGTAATCTCTTTTGCTTTTGCACTTCCGTGCGTCTTGACCACAAGACCATTCAGTCCCAGAAGCGGCGCACCGCCGTACTGTGTTGCATCGAAAGTCTTTAACGTAGACTTTAATGCCGGCAATGCAAGTGCTGCACCAATTTTACTCTTCAACGTGCTCATCATGCCTTTCTTGATGGCACCGATTAACGTACTGCTGAGTCCTTCGTACAGCTTTAAGATGACATTTCCAACGAAAGCCTCGCAGACAATCACGTCCGCCTCTCCCTTTGGAATCTCTCTCGCCTCAATGCTTCCCACAAAATTGATGTCTTCACACGCCTTCAGCAGAGGAAATGTCTCCTTCACAAGGGCATTGCCCTTCTCCTCCTCTGCGCCGATATTGACAATCGCCACTCTCGGCTTCTTCACTCCGAGAACATTCTCCATATAAATGGAACCCATCTTCGCAAACTGCACCAGATGCGAAGCTCTCGCATCCACATTCGCTCCACAGTCAATCAGAAGAGAGACTCCCTTCTCCGTCGGAATCAAAGGTGCAAGCGGCGGTCTCTCAATGCCTTTGATGCGGCCGACAATCACCTGTCCGCCGACTAAGATCGCACCGGAACTTCCCGCTGACACAAATGCGTCTGCTTCCTTCTGCTTTACCATATTCATTCCAATGACAATGGATGACTGCTTCTTCCTGCGGATTGCATTCACCGGCGGCTCTGCAGTCTCTATCACCTCTTCTGCATGTACCACCTGAATCTGATCTCCGGGGTACGTATACTTTGCCAGTTCTTCCCGAACGACATCCTCCTGTCCTACCAGGAGCACCTGAATATCCGACCGTGCGTTCACGGCATCCACTGCGCCCTTGACCGGCTCCGCCGGTGCGTAGTCTCCGCCCATCGCGTCCAATACGATTCTTGTCCTCACAGCCCCGCTGCTCTGCTGCATACTCCATCTCCCATCTGTCCTGCCGGAGTCTAGTTCTCCACGCCTACTAAAGAATATACTATAACTCTTTCTATAAATCAATAATAAAAAATACGCTTATTTCTAATTGTAAAATTCCTGATTTCGTTCCTGCTCCGCCTCCAGATCTTCCGCCGACATATACTTGCGGAAAATGCGCTCCAGGATAAAATTCGCCACCAGGATGTAGACTGCCGGAAGCAGTATCATAAGCCACGGAAGCATCCACAAGCCAAAGGCGCTCGCTGTCAGAAGCACCAGAAGAAGCAGCGACCACGGAAGATTCGCCACCGCAATCAGCGCCGCGTTCTTAAACGACTGCCCCAGACTGTTCTCAAAGCGCGCCATGTAGGCAAACAGATATACCGCCAGCATCACGACAAGCACAATCAGTACCAGGAAAACCACATACAGCACGCCGCTCTTTTGTCCCTGCGCAGCAAACTGATACATAATATAGCAGTCCAGTCCCAGAAACAGAACCACTCCTGTCAGAATCAGCGCTGCGAGCGCCGCCTGCTTAAAGTTGCTCTTAAATGCATGCCAGTATTCTTTCCACAGATAGCTTCTTCCGTGCCGGATTACCTTATTGACCGCATAATAGAGCGCCGTCGTTGCCGGTCCCGCCAGAAACGATGTCAGCCAGCACAGAATCCATCCGAATACCGATGTGCTCTGCCATGCCAGGAAAAATGTCGTTGCCATCGGGATGCAGCAGAACACCCACAGCACGCTTAAGATCACACAGTCAACCACCTTACTGAGTCCCTGAAAAAACTTATTGTCCAAATTAAAAAAATCACCCATATGAATCCCTCTTTCTGTCTCCTATGTTTCTCCTGTTATTTTTTCATAACATGACACGATCGCCCGAAGCGGGACGCCCCAGTCACGCTCGCCTCCGGCGTCCTGTGAACATCCGAATATCATGCTGACCAGCTTTCCGTTTTCATCAAAAACCGCCGATCCGGAATCCCCGTCGGTAATCGCCATGCGCACTTCCGTCTCCTTCTCTCCCCGTCCCCACAGGAATTCCGTCTCTTTCCGAAGAAGACTTCCCGTCAGCATGTGGAGCACATTGCCTTCCTGTCCGATGCGCACGATTCCGACCGGCAACTCTGCATTGCCAAGTTCTTCCCAACTCGCAAGATCATACGACACCGTCTTTAGCTTTTCCTGCACTTTCTTTGGAATCGCCGTCCGGTCAACCGCCACGACGCCCACATCATAAACATCGTCGGTACCCGCTTTGCTTCCCGTAACGCAGGTTCCATCATAAAAATACACATCCCAGTCGTCGTACTTTGCTATGACATGGCGGTTCGTACACAGATACACCGTATCTTCCGTCATTTCCATAATAAAACCGGAACCCGCGGTATGTCCTCCCTCCGGCGTCCCGTGATAAATCTGTACCACCGACGGCAATGCCTGCTCCAACACCGCTTCCATAGTGTCTTTTGCGCCGTCCGTCTCCACCTCGGTTCCTTCACTGCTCTGTACCGCTTGTTCCGTTCCCATCCCGGTCTGCCCGCTGCCCGGTGCCATTTGTTCTGTTTCCGCTCCAGTCTGTCCGCTGTCTTGCGGCATCTGTTCCGTGCTCTGCGGTATCTGCTCCGTTGTCCTGCTCTCTTCCCCAGCAGCATCCTGTGTCTGTTCTGCACAGCCTCCCAGTCCCAGTAAAAGCCCTATACCCCAAAGCGTCAGCACTGCCTTCATCCTGCATCTATGCACTCTACGCATTTCTTCTTCAATCCGTTTCCACCAGTTTTTCTCTTGTACCATATTCATTTATTATAGCTTTCCATAACGCCCCGGTCAAGGAACAAAAGGCGCAGCACAAAGTGTTTTCCTATAAAGAAAAAACAGCCGCGTCTCCGCGGCTGTTTTTCCCTAAAGAATCATTTTAGTAATTGTACTCGGATGCATACTCACCATACATTGTGGTCTCGTCTGCATTGTAGTTGTTGATGTCAACAACGCTTCCGTTCTCAATCTTAAATACATTCCAGATGGTACCTGCCTGATTCAGAGGTACATTGTACTCTTTCACAAGAACAGATCCCTGGTATACCTTTACGTTTGCGCCAGACTCAGACATCTTTGTGGATGTAGCGTCATAACGATCTGTAAAGTCTTTTACAGAGTAATAGTAAGTAGCATCTGTACGTGCATTTACGATGGTTACCGTCTCCGGTCCGTAGGAGCTTACATCATCCACATCCAGGGATGCGATCACGTTACCGTCCGTATCTCTCTCTACCTTATTGTAGTAAGCGATGTGGAATACAGAGTTGGCATCATCTAATCCAACCAGGTGGGAATCGAGATCTCTCGGTGTCTCACCCCAGGTAAGAACGATTCTGAATTCTGTGCTGGTAACCTCGCTTGTGCTGGTCGGGCTTAATACGCCTTCGCATGCACCAATTGCATTGGAGCTTGCTACGTTTACAAAAGTGGATACGAATCCGTCTCTTGCGAACTCAAGGGTGTAGTAACCTCTCTCAAGAGAGAAGCTGTAATTGCCGTCTGCATCTGTGGTGGTCGTAGCGATCACATCGCCGGACTGATTGTTCCAGTTTGCACGTACATTTACGGTTACACCTTCAATACCAAGACCTGTGGTTGCATTCTTTGCAACGCCTGCAACGGTATTTACACCGCTCATATCAGAGCTCAACAGCTGGAATGTTGGCAATGTGAAGCTTCCATTGTCAGCGTTGATGCTGATGGAGTTCACTGTCAAGGTTAAGTAACCAACAGCTGCTGCCTGAACGGAGTATACACCCGGTACGAAATTCGGGATCTCATAGTAACCGTTTGCGTCTGTGGTAATCTCATAGTAACCATCGCCTACAACCAGACCATTCTCCGGCTCCTCTGTCTCCTCTGTAGACTCTGTTGCCTCCGTAGACTCTGTTGTCTCTGTAGCTTCTGTAGACTCTGTTGTCTCTGTGGCTTCTGTAGACTCTGTTGTCTCTGTAGCTTCTGTAGACTCTGTTGTCTCTGTAGCTTCTGTGGACTCTGTCGTCTCAGCCGTTGTCTCAACAGACTCTGTAGCTGCTTCTGCTTCCTCTGCTGTTGCATTGAAGCTTGTCAGTCTGAATGTAACTGTTGCGCCTGCAACCGGTGCACCTGTCTCCGGGTTTGTCAGACGGCCGTTTGTTCTGATCGGTGCTGTGTTGGTAGAAGTATTGTTGCCGTTGTCAGCACTTCCTGTATTAGAAGATCCGCTGTAAGAAGACTCTGTGTAGCTGGATGTTGCTACTACAGCTGCGCTCGCATCTCTTCCCTCTGCTCTACCAAACTTTAAGTAATGCTTGTAAAGCGCAAGCACATCGTAACCGAATGCTGCCTTTAAGTCCGGATATCTGTCTGCGTATGCTCTTGCATCAAAAGTACCGAAAGAATTTCTTCCCTCGCTGAAACCGTATTTGATGTAGTGGTTCACATATGCATCCCAGTTATCGCCGAATGCTGCATCCAGATCCGGGTATGCTGCTCTGTATTTCTGTACGTCGATAAGTGCTGTGCTTGTTCTGCCCTCGCTCTTACCAAATGTCTTATAATGCTTGTACAATGCTGTCTGGTTCGTGCCGAATGTATCCTTGAGATCGCTGTAGGTCTCAGAATAATACTGTGCATCAAATACATCTCTCAATGTTGCCGCAGATACGGTTGCCGTACCTCCAAATGTCAGCACACCTGCAAGAACAAGTGCTGTAATTCTGCGAGCCATTCCGTTTCTCTTTGCGGAGCGCTTCGTTTCTGTCTCGTTCAATTCCTTCTTCACTAACATTTCCTCCTTGTTGTTGTGACGTTACATGTATCATTGTAAATATCTGGAACAAAAAAAGCAACCACTTTTTAACAATTTGTTAACACTTTTTTTCAATACCAGAACAGAGTATACGGAGTTTCCATGAGAACCACGTGTGCGCTTGCCGCACACTTGCGCGCCCTCGCGGTATGCAAAGCATTATTTACCTCACCGCGAGGTGTGCATCCCCGCGGAGCGTTTTTGTGTAATAGGAACGGAGTTTCCTATTACACAAAAAAAGAGACCCGGCAGATCCGGATCTCTTCTGTACCGCTGGAATTAGTCCTGCGGAATGATTTCTTTTTTGTTGTAAGAGCCACAGTTCTTGCATACTCTGTGAGGCATCATCAGCTCTCCACACTTGCTGCATTTTACTAATGCAGGAGCAGTCATTTTCCAGTTTGCTCTTCTTTTATCTCTTCTTCCCTTGGAAGATTTATTCTTCGGACAAATAGACATTTACTTACACCTCCTTAAATTTGTTAAAGACATCTTGGATTGCTGCCATTCTTGGATCCAGTTCTGTTCTCTGGCAGTTGCATTCCCCTTTATTCAGGTTCATTCCGCACACCTTGCAAATTCCTTTGCAATCTTCTCTGCACAGAACTTTCATCGGCCAGTTCACCAAAATCTCTCCATAGATAAGCTTATCTATATCCAGATTTAATCCAATTAAGTAGTCGGTATCTTCCATTTCATCATCCACAACTTCCGTTCCGTCCATGCGGAGCTTCTTGTCGATGACAATGTGGATGTCCGTCGGAACTTCCGTAAGACATCTGCTGCACGGGATTGATACTGTAAGATCCGTCTCCCCGCTCAAAAGCAGTTCACTGCCCTCGCGGTTCACAATCCTAAGATCAAACGGCGCGCTCTTCGTGATCGGGAACTCACCAAGCCTCGATACAAACGTATCCTGCTCGATATGAACCTTCTCGGTAACTTCTCTGTTCTCACAAGATACAATCTCTGAAATATCGATCTGCATGGTTTACTCCTTCGCCTCATGCACATGAGGTTTTCACACCTAACCAATTATACATAGGCGTCCCTGGTTTGTCAATCACTTTTTTGCTTTTTTGTCAAGGAATTTTCCTTGACAGCAAAAACTATTTTACAAGCGCTACAGTCTCTCTTGCAATCGCAAGCTCCTCGTTAGTCGGGATCACGCATACCTTTACCTTGGAATCCGCGGTAGAGATGATCGCCTCGTCGCCGTGGGTTGCATCGTTCACTGCCTGATCTACCGTCACGCCGAGATAACCGAGATAAGACATTACCTTCTCACGAACCAGGTTCACGTTCTCACCGATACCCGCGGTAAATGCGATGGCATCTACACCGTTCATTGCTGCGACATAGGAGCCGATGTATTTTGCCACACGATAGCTGAACACCTCGATCGCATTGGTTGCAAGCTCGTTGCCTGCCTCGTGTCCTGCCTGCAGGTCACGGAAATCAGAGGAGAGACCGGACATTCCCTGTACACCGGACTTCTTATTTAATACATTCATGATACCCTCGATATCAAGGTTCTCTTTCTTTGCGATGAACTCCATGATCGCCGGATCAATATCTCCGGAACGTGTTCCCATGACAAGTCCCTCAAGCGGTGTCAGACCCATGGAGGTATCTACACACTCACCGTTTAATACCGCACTGATGGATGCGCCGTTGCCGAGATGTGCCACGATGATCTTGGAATTTTTAAGATCCATGCCAAGGAACTCTGCGGTACGCTTGGATACAAAGCTGTGGCTTGTTCCGTGGAAACCGTATCTTCTGACCTTGTATTTCTCATAATACTCATGAGGCAGACCGTAAAGATATGCCTTCTTCGGCATTGTCTGATGGAAAGCGGTATCGAATACGCCAACCATCGGCACGTTCGGCATCAGTTCCTTGCAGGCATCGATACCGATCAGGTTTGCCGGGTTGTGAAGCGGTGCAAGATCGTTGCACTCTTCGATTCCCTTTAATACCTCCGGTGTCAGAAGTGTAGATGCTGCGAACTTCTCTCCACCGTGTACGACACGATGTCCGACAGCGTCGATCTCGGAAAGGCTTGCGATTGCACCGGTCTTCGGATTCACCAGTGCATCAAGAACCATCTGGATTGCCTGCTTGTGCGTCGGCATTGCAGCTTCTGTAATCTCTTTGTCCAGTCCGGTCTTCTGGTATACCAGTCTTCCGTCGATTCCGATTCTCTCACAGAGACCTTTTGCCATTACCGCTTCGCTCTCAGAATCGATGAGCTGATATTTTAATGAAGAGCTTCCACAGTTGATAACTAATACGTTCATAATATCCTCCTTGTTTTGCGAAGCAAAATCCGAACCCTCTGGTGAGGAGAGGATCTGCCTCCTTGTTTTGCGAAGCAAAATCCGAACCCTCTGGCGAGGAGAGGATTTGCCTCCTTGTTTTGCGAAGGTCTGTCTCTCACAGACCGCATATAATTTTAGTATACGCTTGTCACGCCCGCGAAACAAGCCAGTAATTGCCAGTTTCTTTGTACAAAATGAAAAACAGCCTGACAAAAATTTAACAGTCACACCCCGCTTTCGTGTTCGTCAACCCGCACCGCGTGCACCACAAACCGCAGCCCGTCACCCGAGCAGGTGGACAGTGTCAGAACCTTGTCATCCTTTCCCACCGCAACGCCCGTATCCTTGTAGGAAGACTTCAGCAGCTCTGTGAGGAACCTGTCAAAAGTCTCATCCGGCAGATACCCGGTCGTATAGACATCCGAATCTTCCGGGACATCACTGTACGCAAAAATCTGATAGCGGTAGGCTGCATCCTCCGTAAACACGGTAAAATACGCATTTTTTTCATAAAAGCCGTCGTTTTTATATTGTTTCAGCGAACCGAACATGCTTCCGTTTTTCATGTTGTGCCCGTACAGAATCGTGTGGCAGTCGTTAAAATCGGGGACGTTGTTCCCCTCCATAAAAATACAGCCGGATTTCGACGCATTTCCATAGAGATCGGTATGCAGGTAGGTCTCGTCATCCCCGGAATACAGAATGGGATAATTGATCTGCTCTATATTGTCAAAATAAATCCAGCCGATCACATCCGGATTTGCTTCCTTTAGCGTCTCAAAATCCACCTGCAATGCCTCATACCATGCCGGCAGCTCCTCTCCCTCCTCCGCCGGATCATCCGAAGATGTCCCCGGCTGTCCGGTCACATAAGCCTCGCGCAGCGCCTCGTAGGTATCGTCCGCCCGCTTGTACGCGAGCAACGCCGGGATCAGTTCATAAAGGGCTACCGCAATCAGCAAAAGCCCTGCCGCAATCAGAAGAATCGATCCAATGTTTCTGTTTCTCTTCACGTGAAATGCTCCTTTTTCTTTTTTTCTATTTCACAGTATGCTATGATAGCTACAGTTTTTATTACATTGCAGTACGGGAGGATCCGCCATGAACGTCATTGGCATTATCGCAGAATACAACCCATTCCACAACGGGCACGCCTATCAGATCGCGCATGTCAGAAAAAATCTTCACGCCGACTATATCGTTGTCGCCACAAGCGGCGACTATGTACAGCGCGGAGAGCCCGCCCTTCTGGACAAATACACCCGTGCCCGCATGGCGCTCTCCTCGGGTGCGGATCTCGTGCTCGAGCTTCCCGTACTCTGGTCCACCGCTTCCGCAGAGCTTTTCGCGAACGCCGGAATCTCCCTCTTTGAGAAAACGGGCTGCGTAAACGGCATCTGTTTTGGCGCTGAGAGCGGCGACCTTGCTCTCCTTCGCCGCATTGCGGACGTTCTCGCGGATGAACCGGCGGATTTAAAGGCTTCCTTGAAGCACAACCTAAAATCCGGCAGTACATTTCCAAAGGCAAGGGAAGCTGCCCTGCTCTCGTATTTTTCCGGCTCCGCCGGTCAGGATGGTGCCCTGCCCGTATCCGCAGAGGCGCTCTCCTCCCTGCTTGCCTCCCCGAACAACATACTGGCTCTGGAATACCTAAAAGCGCTGCGCCGCCGCGCGTCTTCAATCACGCCCTATCTGCTAAAGCGGGAGGGCGCCGCATACCACGAAACGTCCATCCTCTCCGGTGCATCTGCCATCCCGGCCTCGGCATCCGCGATCCGGCATACACTCTTCGCCGACGCTGCCGGAGCATGTGGGAATTCTGCCGACAGGGCATCTGAAGATTCTGCCGACGGGATTCTGCGTCATGCCATGCCGCAGGAAGCACTGGCCATCCTGCAGGACTACCGGGCAGATTTTCCGCTGCTGTGCGCCGATGACTTTTCCGGCATCCTGGGGTATCTGTTGTTAAGCAGTTCTGCCACGCAACTCGCCCGGACCGCCGATTCCTCCCCGGAGTTTGCCAACCGCATGCAAAACCAGCTTCCTTATTATACCTCTTTTTCCTCCTTCGCGTCACGGTTAAAAAGCAAAGAAATGACGCTCACGCGCATCAACCGCATTTTGCTGCACTCCATCCTTGGCATTACTTCTTCTGATTACGCATGCGGCAATGCACTGGATAAAATTCCCTACCTGCGCATTCTCGGCTTTCGGAAAAGCGCCGCTCCCCTGCTTGCCGCGTTAAAGGCATCCGCTGCGGTTCCGCTTATCACACGGCCATCGCAGGCACCAAAGCTTTTGTCCTCGGATGCCATGCGAATATTTGAGCACGATGTGTTTGCCGGAAATCTCTATCTGCAGATGCGCAATCAAAAAGGCGGCACGCCTCTGCGCGCCGCCCGTATGCAGGAGCATGACGTTCCCCCCGCCTCCGAATATCAGCGGCAGATCATCATCCTGCCATAGTGCAGTCTCATTTTTTTGTCTTTTTTCCAAATACGGCGGCGGACAGCAGTGCTACCAGCGGAACCGTGCACACGATACCCACGCTTCCCGCAATGCACTGGATGATCTCGATCGCCACAAAGTCCGTATTCATCAGCTGCTGAAAGCTGACGTCATAGGAGTAGATCATCAACATCATATTCAGCGATGTCCCGGCGACTGCCAGGATTAGCGTGTTCGCCATGGTTCCCATCGCATCTCTTCCGATATTCATCCCGGAGGCAAACAACTTCGCCATGCCAAGCGACCGGTCCACCTGATGGATCTCCGCCACCGCGGAACAAATACTCATCGCCACATCCATCACGGCTCCCATACACGAAATCAGAATACCGCACAAAAACAGATCCCGGATCTTCAGTTCCGTGGTGCTTGTGATCAGAAGCAGTGTCTCCGCCTCATCCATCTGGTAAGTCGTAATCGACATGGCATTCTGCGCGATCAGTGCAAACACTGCTCCCGCAAGCACACCCAGCATGCTTCCGATTGCCGCCACAACCGTCTTGGTCGAGATGCCGTCTATCAGGAAGAAGCTGACAAAATTGCAGACCAGAATCAGCAGAATCGTGACCGCCAACGGCGAGTAGCCCTTCAGCGCAAGCGGCAGTAAAATCCAGAGGATACATACCACGGTAAACGCCAGCCCCGCCACAGATTTTGCACCCTTTTTCCCTCCGATCAATACGAGAAGCAGCACAAACGCCACGATGCAGCCGATCATCTGCGGAACGCGGTAATAATTGTAGACCGATACCTGATATTCGTCCTCCCCCGTCGTGTCGATGCGGATGGAGACTTTATCCCCCTCCGCCACCCTGACGTTATACAGGGAGCTGAAATAATTTTCCACAATGGCCGTATCGCCCTTGTAGCGTCCGGTAAGGATCTCGACCTCCAGCGTCATACTTCCCCGCCAGATTCCATCCATCTCCTCATCCACCGTCTTGTGATCTTCCACAACCCGCAGGACTCTTCCGACCTCATAGTCCGTTCCCGCCATGTTGCTGCTCCTATAAACCGGTCTGTCTTTATTCGCGAACCAGATCAGTCCGCAAAAAGCAACGGCAGCCAGTGCCAGAAGCACCAGGCTGCGTATTTTGCTCTTTTTGAAATTCATGTTTTAACCACCCTTATTTCAAAAATATCCTTTTCTTGCGTGCTGCTGCTGCAAGCAGAACCATACCTGCAAGAAGCATCATCACTGCTGCTGCAAGCGGAGTGTCATCCCCCGTCTGCACTGCAGGCATCTGATCCAGCACCACCACATAATCGGATGCATGTACAAAGGTAAGCTCCACATTTCCGTTTGCATCTACTTTTCCGGAAGATGCCAGTTCCAGCCGTCCCTTTGCTTCATTGTAATAATATAACTTTGCATACATGCCCGCATACTGTGTTCCCACCGGCAGCGTCATTACCGCGGTAAAACCGAATGCGCCGTCATGGTTTAAGCTGATCTGGAAATAAGTTCTTCCTGCCGCGGTCTGTCTCGCAAGCGCATCCGGCACGGCATGGCTGTTGATCGTCACACCAAAGTCCATATCCGGAACCGTATCCGATGTCACGTTTCTTCCGTCAATCGTCCACACGATTCCATTTGCCAGCCTAAATACCAGACGTACATCCCTTCCGCGCACTGCCGCAATGACATCTCCCGGCACAGAAACACCGTCTGCAAGGAGAACCGTGACTGTGCTGCCGGCGGATGCCGCTGTCACTCTGTTTCTGACCGGATCCCAGTCATTCTGCGAAGCAACCGTCACCGTATCTGTCGTCTGTCCGTCCGATACAGTCACGCTGCCGCTTATACTTCCGCCGTTTCCAGTTCCGTCCGCGCTGTCATTTCCGCCGTCTGACGAATCTGTTCCCGGTGTCTCGGTATTTCCCGGTGTCTCCGTATCCCCCGGTGTCTCCGTATCTCCCGGTGTCTCTGTATCTCCCGGTGTCTCCGTATCCCCCGGTATCTGTCCGGATGATGTCTTTACAATCTCATCACAGTTTCTTACACGCAGACAGGTCACTGCCTCGTCCGAGGTTCCCTCCGGATGTGCATAGACCACGCCGACCGCCGACACGCGTTTTCCTGTCGACACAACCGATGCGAGTTCATTCTTTCCTGTCGTTGCCGATAAGATATATCCGTCGATGAAAATATTGGCATTGACGCCGCTGCCGTCATCCAGCCAGAACTGTGATACGCCGGTGCCCGCCGCATCATAGAGTACATCCGTTACCGTTCCCTCCACCTGTACCAGCTTACCGCCGGACTTTTCATAGTCCATGGCGTCTTTTGCCGACAGTTTCTCCGGTGCAATCACCTTCGGCTCCTCGTCCAGAATCCGGCTGCTTATCACCTTAAGCTCTTTATCGCCCTGGTAGGCGTCCACATATCCGGTAATCTCCACCTTGGTTCCGATGGCAAGTCCGCTCTCCGCATACGGGAAAATATCAATTCCCGCGGTGTCGTCCTGGATATAGATCGTATCAAAGAAGGTGTTGCCCTCCACGGCTGTTCCTGCGGTCACATAGCCTTCCACGCGGTAGACATCGCCCGCCGTACCGTTCTTACGCACTTCCGCAATCGTAGACAGCGGAAGCTCCACTTTCACTTCATCTAAAATATTTTCTGCAATCGTGCGGTTTAAGTATGGCAGATCCCAGATATTGTCCAGCTCCGCCTTCACCTCAAAGTCGGAAATAAATACGGTTCCCGCAACAAAGACATTTGCACCGCTTCCCAGTGTCTCATGTGCGAGTGCTACCATATTGCCTTTTTCCACATACGTCGGGCTTCCGGTAACTCTGTTTCCCGCATCATCCTTGCAGTCGATCGAATACGTTGTATCATATCCGCTCACAAGCGCTTCCGCACGTCCGGCTGTCACCGCATCCGCATCCAGCGCCACGGTACATCCGCTGTACGCACTGTACTCCTGCTCCTCGCTTGCGCCGCGCAGATATCTGGAATCCTTGTTGTAGGTTCCTTTCAGATATAAGCGATACGGCTGTCCGCCGTTGTTCGTCTCGTCGTACGCCTCGTCGCTGTTTAATCTGGTCGATGCCCCGATCGCAGCCAAAAGCTTATTCATCTCTGTCGCTGTCTGTCCCGAAGTAGAATCCTGATAATCGGCAATACCGCAGGTAATCAGCGTACCGCCATTGTCGGTATAGTCTTTTACCATCTGGATAAAGCTGTCTTCAAAATGCGACACGGTGTAATCTCCGGCATTTGCTGTCCCGGATTTCTTCGCCGGTGCCGAGATCACAAGCAACGCACAGTTTGCAAGCATCTCCGGCGTAATCTCGTCTGTGACCACTTCCACCTTGACGTTCTTTGCTCCCGCAATCGCCGTAAAGTTTCCGACGTTACCGCCATAGTAACCGGTCACATAATCGTTGTAATGGGTTCCGTCGATGATAACCTTTGTCACCATCTCCGGTGTCGCGTAGCTTAATTTTAAGACGCTCTTGTATACCTTCTGCACGCCGTTCATCGTCGCATGCACAACTGCTGTCATCTCCATGCTGCCGACGCCGTCATAGGTATAGTCAAAGCTGTAGCTTCCCGTGCTCATGGATGCGACGCTTCCCAATCCTGCTGCGGCAAGATCCGCCTCATGTACGGTCTCTCCGCCCACCTCAAACGTTATGGAATCAATCGCGAGCTCGCTGTTTTCATTATTATAGAGTCCAAGGTTCACCGTCAGCGGCTCTCCCCTTACCGGAAGCACCTCGTCCGTGGAAAAGCTGTCAATTCCTGCCGCCTCCACAGAGCCTACCCATACCGGTGCCGTCACGGCGATATCACTGTCCGCTTCCACAACCTTGATATAGTAATAGGAATAATCATTTTTCACATCAAAGGTGACCGTCTCCTCGTTTCCGGAAACATTTTTCTCGGCAAGCACCAGTCCTCCGTTTGTGATGACCTGTACTTTACCGATGGACGCATCCGTCGGATCACTTAAGTCAACGGAAAGATGTACGGTATCTCCGGTCGCTCCATCCTCTAAAATAGAACCCATGATGTAGCCGTCCAGCGTGTAGTAGATGCTGAGGTCGTTATCCTCTGTCGCATACACGCGGTAATTGCGCATGGCATCGTAAATATTTTCCTGCGTCAGGCTGTCCACAAGGACAACGGAACGCGCCGTGTTTGCATCGCCCCACAAGCCTTTATGGTTATCCTGGTTGTTGGTCGGAGCAAGATGCCAGCCCTTGTCCAGCGCGCGCTGGTAATACTCGTAGGACGGGAAGTAACCCGAACTTCCGATCGCACCCTCGCCGTTTCCGACCTCGATCGTCGTAATCAGCTTGTCGATCTCCTCGTCATAGTATGCGAAATCGCTGAAATCACCGAACGTCGTTCCCGGGTGGTTAAACTGGCTGATGGAATCCGGCCGTGTCTTTAAGGTCGCGTAATAATTCTGCAATGCCGTGCTGTAAGTCTTGTACTCATTCTGGGTACGGCTCTGGAAGCCTTCGGTGTTAAACGTATTGATGTGTCCAAGTCCGTTCGACCAGGTCATCTCAAACCCATAGATGCACACAAATCCGCTTGTCGTATACTGCGTGGCAAGCGCATGGCCTTCCTTCCATTCCTCACTCATCGAGCCGTCCGAGATGGACGCGCTGTCCGCATTGTCAAACGAGTTGGAGTGATCTGTCACCGCAACAAAATCCAGATTGTCAACGTTCGTTGCATGCTGGTATGCATCCTCACAGCTTCCCGCACCGTCCGAATAGGAAGTGTGGGAATGTAACTGTCCAAAGTAAATCTGATATTTTTCGTTTGTGCGCTCGGTAAAGGAAAGTGTGAGCACACTGCTGTCCAAGTAACCGTCTTTGACGGCTTTCACCTTATAGGTAACCGGAAGCTCTGTCAGGACGAGCTTTTCGGTATAATCCTGCCAGGTTACACCGTCGTCCGCGGAATACTGAATCGTCGCACCCTCGGTCTCACAGGTGAGGTTCACCGCGGTATTTTTCACCACGCTGCCGCCGTTCGGCGTTGCTTTTACCGTTGCCACCTGTGCCTGCTGATAAGAGAATGTACGGCGGATGCTGTCCTTATAGCCGTCCTTTGTCGCATAGGCAGTCACAACTGCCGGAAGGTCTGCAAGCTTTGGCTTCGCCGACGCATCATAGATCTGCTCCGCGCCGCCGTTTACACTGTAATGGATTGTTACACCCTCCGTGGCGCTTGTCAGTGTCAGTTCACTGCCCACAGCTACCACGCCGCTCTGCGGTTCTGCTGCCACATATCCGCAGAGATCTGAGGCGATCAGCGGATTGCCTGTCACTGTCACCGTGTCCATACGGATCACTCCGCCCGCTGCCGGTGCCTTATCTCCCTTGGCAGAAAGGCTGCCCGGGACCATGCGGATGTAGAGACGGTCTGCATTCGCCGCCTCGTTCGGAATATCAAACGTGAACGAAATATAGTTTGCCGGCGCAAGGCTTGTCTTTGCCACACCGTCGGTAATTTTCTCCGCGGCGCTCACTTCCTGCGGCTCACCGCCCACGTATTTCGTGTACTTATAAGCATAGGTTCCTGTGGAAAGGTTTTTAAAATCCACACCGTCCGTAGAATACTGCATCTGGAAGGAACCTGCTCCGGTGTTGCTTGCGCGAAGCCGGAATGCGAGCACCATGTTGGCATAGCCCGTTGTCGGCATCACAAACTGCGCATAATCATTGCTTCCGCTTCCAATGCCCTTTCCTCCCATATAATAGGAAGTCGAACCGGTGGAAGTGCTTGTGGCCTCGGTATACGGTGCCACTGCCGCTCCATTTACCACCGCCGAATATATAGCATCCGCATCCAGCAGATCATTTGCATTGAGAGAATCTCCTGCAATTCCGGTATCTGCCGTCACACCTGCCGTCTTGTAATCTGCCGTTCCGGACCACTGTGCCACGTTTTCCGTGACGGACTCGTCCGCACGGATATGAACCGACGGTGTTCCCTCATCGATCAGATAAAAATAGAATACATACGCCGCATCCGAAGATGATTTGTAGCTGTATGTCGTAAAACCGCTGTAATATTCCAGATACTGTTCTGTGGTATTATTATATTTTGCGTTGGCATTGATCACATAGTATCCGCCGTTCTCATTTGCCTTCTGCAGCTTCCAGAGACTGTAATCTCCCGCCGCGTCCGCAAACGTCACGGAGCTGCCCGTTGCGCCGGACGTCAGATATTTTCCACCACATGTAAAAGTATAATAGCCGTTTTCATCCACGGAAACCGTAAGTTCTGCCGCATCTTCCGGAATGGCAAGCGCACCGTCCGCCGCAGTCGCTGACACGCCCTTTAACTTCTTGCCGCTTGCTGTCTGGGAGAGTACGCTTCCGGTTCCGTTGTTCTCGTAATAGAGGGCGACAATATTTCCGTCCGAAAGTGTGGTGGCAAGTGCCGCCTCCTTGCTCTTTGCACCCTGTTTTACCGCGTAGGCAAATTCTGCCGTCTCACTCGTCTCATAACCTTCGAGTTCGGCTGTCGCGTAGATCGTCACATCTTCCTCGATCACAAGCGCTTCGGTGTATGTCTTGTCTGCACTGTCCAGATCGGTATGGTATGTGATCGTTGCTCCCTCCGTCGCACAGGAGAGCTCCACCTTCGTACCGGCTTCCACATCTCCCGGCTCCACGGAAGCTTTGACTTTGGAACAGACCGTTCCGTCTGTCGCCGCCTCGCCCTGTGTTCCGGTGACTACAATGTTGTTGATGCTGGTCACACCGTTCGTGCCGACTGTACTCTGGTTCACACTCGTGTTTCCCTGCATCGTAACACGCAGTGTAAACGCTTTTCCGGACAGCGCCGCCGGGAGTGCCGTCTGCTGATACACCGAGGCTAGACCCGTACTTAAGGTCACATCCGTTCCGCTGATCTTTGTCCAGCTTGCTCCGTCAATGGAATATTCCAGTGCAAAGTTGGCTGGACCGGTTCCGCTGGAGCGCATGTCTGCGGAAAATTTCAAATCTGTGTAACCTGCAGCATTAACCGCAACCGTAAAGCCCGCTCCCTCGCTCCATCCTTTTGCTGCGATTCCCTTGCTGAATCCGCTGTAAGATGCTCCGCTTACGTCAAGCGTTCCGCTGCCCGCTGTCGCTGCTGCCGGAAGTCCCGCTTCCGGTGCCGCCGTATAACTGAAGGCCGCAAGGCTTTCTGCACCCGCCGTCTGGATGAGCGCCGTATTCTGGTCTGCCCCAGACTCCGTATTCTGTACCGCATCCGCCTGCGCTGCACCATCTGTCTGCGCTGCATCCGTCTGCACTGCATCCTCTGTCTGCGCTGCGTCCGTCTGACCGGCGTTCCCTGTCTGCGCCGCACTTTCTTGATTTATTGTGTTCTGTGCACCTTCCGTGCTGTCTGCTCCGCTCTCCTCTGCCGGTGACGGATTTTCCGCCGCTTCACTTCCGGCCGCTGTCTGCACCTCTGCTGCATACGCCGTAACAAAAGACGCATCTCCTGCTACTGTCGAAAACACCATGCAGAATGCGAAGAAAAGCGCACATATGTTTTTCCAATGATTCTTTTTCTTCATTTTCACAACTGTTCCTCTCATTTTTTTGTATGTAAAATAAACTGTAACGTTTATGAATCTTCTCTTCTACCCTTGTCCGGTAAAACCTTGTAAAAAAAGTGTAAAACAGAATCTCGCTTGCGATATTCTCCGCGCGCGAGCGGTTCGCAAAGCGATATTTTCCCTACCGCGAGCTGCGCATCCTCGCGGAGCGTTTTTTATTTCATAGGAAGGTTCTACTTTCACACATGAATGTATCACGGTATTTCCTATGAAATAAAAAAGGGCTGATGCATCCTGCATACATCAGCCCTCTTTGGCTCTTCCTAGTGATGGAACAGACGGATTCCCGTAAATGCCATCACCATATGATATTTATTGCAAGTCTCAATCACATGATCGTCGCGGATGGAACCTCCCGGCTGTGCCACATACGCAACGCCGCTTCTGTGTGCGCGCTCGATGTTATCGCCAAACGGGAAGAACGCGTCCGATCCAAGAGATACCTCTGTGTTCTTATCCAGCCATGCCCGCTTCTCCTCTGCCGAAAAAACAGGCGGCTTCTCTGTAAAAATATTCTGCCATGCGCCTTCCGCCAGCACATCCATATAGTCCTCTCCAATGTAGAGGTCAATGGCGTTGTCCCGGTCTGCGCGCTTGATGCCCGGCTTAAACGGAAGGGAAAGCACCTGCGGCGACTGACGCAGCCACCAGTTGTCCGCCTTGGAACCGGCAAGTCTCGTGCAGTGGATTCTGGACTGCTGCCCCGCTCCGATACCGATCGCCTGACCGCCCTTGACATAGCACACGGAATTGGACTGCGTGTATTTTAAAGTGATCATCGCAATGGCAAGATCTCTCTTCGCCGCCTCCGGAATCTCCTTGTTCTCCGTCACAACATTGTCGAAGAAATGTTCATCGATCACCAGCTCATTTCTTCCCTGCTCAAATGTGATTCCGAACACTTCCTTGTGCTCGATCGGTGCCGGCACATAGTCCGGATCGATCTCGATGACATTGTAATTGCCGTTTTTCTTCGCCTTTAAGATCGCAAGCGCCTCATCGGTGTAACCCGGGGCAATGACGCCGTCCGATACCTCGCGCTTGATGACAAGCGCTGTCTCCTTGTCGCAGACATCCGACAGAGAGATAAAATCGCCGAACGAGGACATGCGGTCCGCGCCGCGCGCACGAATGTAGGCATTGGCAAGCGGTGTAAACTCCACATCCATGTCATCCACCCAGTAGATCTTGCGCTCCACCTCGGAAAGCGGAAGTCCGACTGCCGCGCCCGCCGGCGACACATGCTTAAACGAGGTCGCTGCCGGAAGACCGGTTGCCTTTTTTAACTCGGACACGAGCTGCCAGCCGTTGAATGCATCCAGGAAATTGATATAACCCGGTCTGCCGCAAAGCACCTTGATTGGCAGTTCGCCGTTCTCCATATAGATTCTGGACGGCTTCTGGTTCGGGTTGCAGCCATATTTTAATTCTAATTCTTTCATGATCCTATTCTCCTCACACGTTCTTGTTGATGATTCTCGTCTCGTATTTTCCGGTCTCAATCTCAATATAACGCACAAACAAAGATACTTTATTGTCTGCGTTTAAGTTCTCCCAGACCGTGTTGGTAAAGGTGTCGATGTCTCCCTCGATGCCGACAAGCTTCGGCTCTCCCTCAAAACTCGGCAGTGGATTGCCGTCTCCCATGTATGTATGGATAAAATGTCCCTCGCCGGCCACCGGATTCTGGTACGCAAACGTATAGCGGTTGCAGGCATCCGGATTGCCATTGTTGCTCTTTAAAATGGACATCGCGTAGTTGTAGGTATTGTTCTCGATGTGCATGATGCCGGAGATACGCGGTGTATAGTTCGGTGCGTCCGGCTCAAACTCTCTGGTGCGCAGCGCCTGCTCGAACGTCTGCTGCTTGTCCATCAGTTCGTAAATCGTATCGGTCTGATCGCCGTTTGTCACGATCGTCTTGTTGCCAAGCACGCGGACCGGTGCATAAATGATGAGACTCGGATCTGTCAGCTTGGACGGATCAAATGCCTGTGTGCGGATTCCTTCACCATCCTCCACAAAGACCCTGTTGCGGCTGTTCTCGCTTCTTCCCATGATAAAGTATGCGGTTACCGCATATTTTCCATCCCCGGATCTGCCAATCACAATTCCTCTTCCCGGATATGTATTGGACGAAAGTTCCTTCGCAAGTGACATCATCTTCATGATTTTCCTCCTTCACATCACACATTGCTGCATTGATTGCCTTCTTCCATCTTATCATGCAGATTTTCTTTTTACAAGGAATGCGCTGTCATTAGTATCATGAATTTATTTACTGAATTCTATTAGTTTTACTTATCTATATCGCGAAGCGCCTGCATCAGAAGCCCGGCGCGGTTCTTCCACCTGTGCCGCTTTTCTGCCATCCGATATCCCCGCTCCGCCAGCTCTGCCATCCGCACCGGATCCTCAAGCAGGCTTACCACCTGATCCGGAAGCTGCTCTAACGCCCTCAGGGAGTAAAAGCAGATATTTTCTCCGTCCCGGCACTCTTCCCGCAGATACCGGCTGTCGTCCGTGAGCACTGCCGTTCCCTGCAGCATCGCCGTAAAGACGCGGTCATGCGCTCCGTCTTTGAACCAGGGCATCACGTTTAACGCGATCCTGGCGTCACGCATCGCCTGCACACACGCCGCCGAGTTCACTTTTCCGCCGCTCGTCCGCACGTTCTGCGGCTTTTTGCAGTGAATTTTCTCCCAGTCTGCTCCGAATACCCGCACTATGATACCGGCATCCGCGAGCGTCTGCACTACTTTTTCCCGGAAATAGCTGCGGACAAACAGATCAATCCAGATCATCCTGGACATCGCCGCGCAAAGCTGCTCTTCCGGCACTGCCCCAAGCTCGTTGCGGATGTGCCGCTCCATAACCGCATCTACAGACTGCGCGGGATCCGCGATCAGATCTTCCGTGATCCGCCGGTAAAAGATCCGATAATCGTCATCCAGCGCCTTTACATTTTCCTCGAGCATCTCCATCGACACATAGTTGGCCGCAAATACAAGGTCAAAGGTTCTCTGCCCATACAGTACAGGCTCTGGCACATCCTCGCAGTGCGTTCTGTGTATTCCGTGTTCTCCGTCTTTCTGTGAAACAAAAAGTTCATTGCCCGCCAGCGGCAGGAACTCCACCTTCACCCCCGGGTAAAATCGCCTCACATAGCCGACGTGCTCTCTGTCCACACAGAATACCCGCATCCGCTCCCCGGCTTCCTTCAGGCAGCTGTGATAGTAGAGCGGATGATCCACCAAAATATTCAAAATCGGAAGATTCTCCTCCTGCCAGATACTGCGTCCGCTCTCCGTCTGAAACACAGACTCGCCGCGGAGCCCGATGAAATTAAAGGTAACAAACGCCGTCTCTTCCCGCTCCAGAAAATGCAGCATCTCATCCATCGACTCATACATCCGCTCATAGTCGATAAAGCAGGTCTCGTATCCGTTCCTCTCCAATTCTAATGCAATCTGCTCGGAAAAATATCCCAGCGTCTCCACCGCATTTTTTATGAAAATGATTTTTCTGATCTCTGCCATTCTGCTCTTCCTCTGTCCGGATAAAGGAAAAACAACCTCCCTGAATCTATCCTTTCGGATTCTGTCTGATCAGAGAAGGTTGTTTTCCATCACTTATGTTCTATGACTCACGTTCGTTTTTGATTTAATTCTTGAAGCTATGGATCGGCGCCGGGATTCTGCCGCCGCGGTTGATGAACGCGTCACAGGAGAACTGGTTCACCGGCATGATCGGCGCATAGCCGAACAGTCCGCCAAATTCTACCGTATCGCCCACCCCTTTTCCGATAACCGGAATCAGGCGCGCCGCAGTCGTCTTCTGGTTGACCATGCCAAGCGCCATCTCATCGGCAATCATACCGGAGATGGTCGTCGCCTTGGTGTCTCCCGGAATCGCAATCATATCGAGTCCCACGGAACATACGCAGGTCATCGCCTCAAGCTTCTCAAGTGTGATCGCTCCTGCCTGTACCGCATCGATCATGCCCTGATCCTCGCTGACCGGAATAAAAGCGCCACTTAATCCGCCGACATAGGAGGAAGCCATCACGCCGCCCTTTTTCACCTGATCGTTCAGCATGGCGAGCGCCGCAGTCGTTCCCGGTGCTCCTGCATACTCAAGTCCGATCTCACAGAGAATGTCCGCCACGGAATCGCCAATCGCCGGTGTCGGCGCCAGAGACAGATCCACGATACCAAACGGGATATTAAGAAGTCTGGATGCCTCCTGTGCCACCAGCTGTCCGACTCTCGTCACCTTAAACGCCGTCTTTTTGATGGTCTCACAGAGCACCTCAAAGTTCTCGCCACGCACTTTTTCCAGAGCGGTCTTCACCACTCCCGGTCCGCTGACACCGACGTTGATGATCGCATCCGCCTCCGTCACACCGTGGAACGCGCCTGCCATAAACGGGTTGTCATCCGGTGCGTTGCAGAATACAACAAGCTTCATGCAGTCCGCAGAATCGCGGTCCTTTGACTGCTCTGCAAGCTCTAAGAGGATCTCTCCCATCAGCTTGACCGCATCCATATTGATACCGGTCTTCGTGGATGCAAGGTTCACCGAACTGCAGACACGCTCTGTCCGGCAGAGTGCCATCGGAATCGAGTGAATCAGCATCTCATCCGCCTTCGTCATGCCCTTCGACACCAGTGCCGAATAGCCGCCGATCAAGTTCGCCCCAACCGCCTTGGCTGCGCGGTCCAGCGTGTCCGCGATCGTTGCAAAATCCTCCGGCGTCTTGCAGGCTGCGCCGCCCACCAGCGCAATCGGTGTCACGGAGATACGCTTATTGACAATCGGTATCCCGTACTCGTTCTCAATCTTCTCTCCGACTGCCGCCAGATCCTTCGCCACGGTCGTGATCCGGTTGTAGATATTCTCATTGAGCTTTTTTAAATCAGAGTCAATACACTCCAAAAGACTGATACCAATCGTGATGGTACGGACATCGAGATTCTCCTGCTCCACCATCTTGTTGGTCTCATTTACTTCCCATATGTTAATCATTCCGTCTATCCCTTTCTGTGGACATCCTGTCCATCGGTCGATCTTCCCGCACATCTGCCTAGATTCTGTGCATTTTCTCAAAAATCTCTTCCTTCTGACATTTGATGGACACGCCGATCTGCTCTCCCACCGCATCCAGATCCTTCTGGCAGTCCCCGAAAGATCTCGATGACTGACTCATGTCCACAATCATCATCATGTTAAAAAATCCGGACACGATCGTCTGCGAAATATCCAGAACATTGATATGATTCTCCGAAAGATAGGTACATACCTTTGCGATAATACCGACGGTATCTTTTCCAACGACTGTTATGATTACTTTGTCTACTGTATTCTCCATGCCAATCTCATTCCTCCTGCTTCCACGTTATCACTTTATCGTATTAACACTGATTATAATACACAGGGCTTTTATAAGTCAATGCTTTTAGATTGCTTTTATGATATGTCTGGAGGTCGGATTCTTTGATAATAGTGTTTGTGATGCTTCTACTTTCTCATTTATTTAATAAATGTATCCAACACTGATCCACTTAGAAATACCAGTAATGATGGTATCAGCCATATTAAAACCATTAGTAACCCATAGCCCAATGGTATCAACACTATCATTCTTATGAATGTCCTTAACGTTCTGTTTGCCTGTTCTGCTGCTCTATCCTTACTTTCCTTGTATGCATTGACTTCCATGTCCTCCGTTGGTGCTCCGCACTGCTCACATACTTCCGGCTTGGTGTCTTCATAGCTTGCTCCACAATATTTACATACATAAAAGTACTTCATTTTCTTCCTCCTACCCCATATATCGGTCTGCCACTGCCCATATTACCAGCATCCCACAGACAATCCACAGAAGTTCCAATGTGTACTTAATGCTTAGAGAACGCCTCTCATATATTCCATATTTGAATATGTACTTATCCGGGCAGTCATCTTCATATAATATCATTTCCACATCATTATTTTCTCTTATAAAATCCCTTCTGGTCTTTGCCAAATATGTTTTGCCTCTCACCTTATACTCATAATATACCCATCTGCCTCTTGTACCGTCTTCCTCTTTTAGTGTTGCCATTACTTCATTGCCTTCACGCAATATTTTTTTTCTTTTTACTGTTCTCCTAATTGCACTCACTATCCACTCAATGCTAAATACCACTACGGATATGAGCATGAAATATACAGAAAGCTTTTCCGGTGTCATTTTATCTTCCTCTTTTCCTGTGTATTCTTGGGCATCATTGCTCTCTTTTTATATCCATATCCTTCATTCCTATGAAGAGAATCCAGAAAGAAATGCTGCAAGGGTAAGTACAATCGTAAACACCCATCCATAATATTTTCGTTTGCTTTCTGAATATTCGCTTGTCACATGATGTTTCGGATGGTTCTTATCATACCATACAGTAAGTTGTGGCTCCCATTTTTCAAACTGAGTAACGATATCATGGTAATAAATTTTATCATCGACATGGTACACATATCTCACATGATAATCTATCTGATCTCCTTTCAAAGGTCCCTCCTCACCTACAGCATATCTATATTCTGTTGACACATTTCCTACGTATGCTGTTGTTTTCCATCCCTTTGCTTCCCACTTCTGAATTAATCTCTGCTTTCGTCCGTTTCCATATAAACCGAACACAAAAAAGAATATAGAAAACACAATCCCTGCCTTTATAAATCCAATAGCAAAATGTACCGGTGTCAATGCCTCCAGTCCGCCAAACTGGGATATAAACATTGCCATCAATCCAAATATGATAACTGCTATGAATCCTATAATCATAGCAATGATCTGTCTTTCCTCTTTTTTTAAATTATTATCCATATCTCCCTCTTATGGATATAACCGCAGTTAAGATTTTTCAAGTATTGCTATTTAACCAAATCTGTTATACCCATTCTAAAATAGCCGGCTTCTCCAGTAGCCTTTCTCCCACAATATAACAAAACAAAGACAAACACTCTGATACCAATAACCTCTGGCATTAAAATATGTGAGCCAACAGTTTTGCAACCAGGAACATGGTACAAAATGTTGCCAATGCTGTATATCCACAACCGGTCTGAACCTGTCTCTCACGACTTCCCTCATATGCATATACTGCCTTCTTAGGTTTTCTTTTATCATAATACACTGTAATACAATATGGCGGCGTCTTCATAACACCGCTCTCAAATTTCAGTGTAATATAATACTTTTCTCCATTTACCATATATTCATACTTTTTCTTTACAATACGATATATATCACGATTTGTTGACCTATGTAAGTCCTTTGTCTTAACGCACACAGCTTCTGCACTACAGCCGTTTCTCTGGGCTTTCTCTATAAAGCGCTGTGCTCTTGATTTCCCCCAAATTACCCATCTTAAAATTCCATAAATAAATACAATCAAACCGCATATAACAATAACTCCACCTTGTGCTGTCTCTGACATTTCCACTAATCTCCCTTTCATGGATATAGCAGTAGTTGAAAAAAATTTCAACTACTGCTATTCTTTTCTCATTATACCATACTACAAAGCAAATTCAACTACTTTTTTAATATTTTTCTTTTTCTCCGCAGCAGGATCCATGCAGTACCTCCCGCTACCGGTACGCACACGACTGCAATAGCACCGTAGAACAGCGGTTTATTCGCATAAAACATAATCCACTGACTCGGGGATACCGTGATCTCCTGAAACAGTTCATTGTATTCATTTGTTGATCCATCCGGCTGCATGGCACAATCTGTACAGATAATCTGAACCTGCATATCCAGTCCTTCCGGCACTGTAAAGGTAATCTTTCCATCATTATCAGCCAGCTGCGTCAGCAGATCTTCTCCTGTCAGTTCCACACGTCTGCTAATATCTTCTCCTGCCACATTCTTTATCGGATTTCCGTCAGAATCCAGCACAATTGCTGCAAAACTGTTTAATTTTCCGCCTTCATCAGTTGGCATAACACTTACAGTCTTCTCATCTGTCTGATATCTCCCCTGCTGCTTTAATCCGGTAATCGTAACGATCGGTGCACTCTGATCGACGACAAATGCGACTCCCGCGTTCTTGACATCACTGTAGGCCACCGTCTCCGTCTTATCCTTTGACTCAACGGTCAGATAATATTCACCTTCCTCCTGAAACAGGTTTTTATCAATGATGTAATCCCGCTCGCTCCACTGTCCGTCACCGCCGGAAAGCTGCGTCTTATAATCTCTGTTTTCGCTTAGCACCTCATCATTCAGACGTACCGTATAATCCTCCACAACATCAACATTGATCTCGCGCACAATTACGTCATTTTCCACACTGTATACATAATACTGCGCTGTCAGTTCTTCTGTATCGGCATCCAAGAGGAAGTTTGAGCCATGACGGTTAATGGAAAACTGTACATTTTCATACTCGCTGCCATCTGCAAGAGAAAACTTCTGCGTCGTATGTCCCGCCATATCCGTAACCGAACAACTCAGTGTGTAAATCGCATCATCCGGCAGATTCTCTACCGTATACGTATAAATTCTTCCCGCTTCTACCGCGCGTGCTGTCCCCAGCGGGATTTCTTTTGTCTCAAAAGAGCCGTTCTCATTCTGCTCAACTGCCGTAAGACTTGCCTCGAATGTTCCTCCGTCCAGATTCTGGTCTTCCGCTGTAATGGTAAATCCGTATTTTTCTTCTTTGCTCGCACTGCCTGCCACAATATCCGACACAGAAATCACAGGATCCTCCGTGTCAATTGTGATCTGCTGTGAAGCATACTGCTCCATCTCATTTCCTGACTTATCCGTATAATCTGCTGTAATCATATAATCACCGTCGCCTTCAAGCGTGAAGGTTCCGATGTGTACATCCTTGCTTTCATCACTCCACTGCGGTGTCACGGAAATCTGTGCATCATCTCTTGTCACACGCAGTTCCACATTCTCCGCATAGAAATTTGCTTCCGTGATCTCCATGGTTACAGTAACATCACCATCATAGTAGGCAATTTCATTTTCCTCTTTCACCGGATCATCCATTGTGACATTGATCACCGGCTTGATATTATCAACCACCGTTCTCCTGTCATCCGACAAATTGCTGGTGTTTCCTGCCCGGTCCGCAACTTTACATGCCACGGTTCCATTGAACTGATTCTGTTCTCCCAGTTCCCCCTGTGGAACCTGAATGGCAACAGATGCATTTTTCCCGCTATGACCAATCTGATCCTCCGTAATCACCATTCCGGCAATCTCAGAGTTCACATTGCTTACATCGTTACCTTTCGGCGCATCAAATACGATCTGATGAATTCCGGTTGTCTCATCCTGCGCGGTAATCGTTATAGTCGCCTGCGCATTATAAAATCCAAATGTCACTGCCTCAAGTACTTCTTCCAGAACGCTTTCGCTATATGTAACTGCCACATTTGCAGGTGGTGTCTTGTCTACCGTAAATTTATCCGGAACATAATCCGCCGCATCATGCAACGCCAGATCCTTATACGCAATATCAAACTGATAATTGGCATCAATCGAATAGGTGATATTTGCTGTATAGACATCCCCATTCTTCTGCCAGTTATCACGATTTGAAAGGTAGGAAGCATAATCACTTACCACAATGGGATTGTCTTCCGCATCCACCGCACTGACTGTTGCCGCCACATCATCTGCGCGGAAGTTCTGATCTGTAATTGATATGGTTGCTGTCTGTGCCGCATTATAATACTTCACACCATCTATTACATTTGCTACATTCTGATTTTGATAATTTACCTGTATCACCGGTGCAACGGTATCAATCACAATTTTCTCCGATCGGTAATCCGTCATCCGGTTCCCGGAACGATCGGTATAAGACATTGTCACAATATACTCACCATCCCCGGAAATGGTCAGCGTTCCCGTCCACCGGTCTCCCTGTCCGCTCCATGTCACATTGTTCTGCCTCTGTCCATTCACGCAGACAGCCACATCCTCCGGATAAAAATTTGCCTCGTTAATGTCAAATCTGGCCGTTACATCGCCATCATAATACAAGATTGCGTTTGTATTTTCCGCATCGTACTGGTATTCCGTCTTTGTCTGCAGTGTGTCGGCATCCACCACCTGTTTCGCCGCAGTATAACTTACCGACCGTGTCGGTGAGATCGTGTCTATAATCTCAATACGTGCATTATCGTTCTTTACACTGCTGTTGCCTGCGCGGTCATTCGCTTTTACTGCAATGCTTCCGCGATATTGCTCATATTCCGATGCGCTTAACCGGAACGTTGCCTTTGCCTGTTTTCCATCCTCAGAATATGTAATCTGATCTCTGCCAATTACCGCACTCTTTTCCGTCACATTGACTCCACTGGCATCCGCTTCTTTACTGTATGTCCAGACAAAACTGTCAACACCTGACACCTCATCCCTCGCTGTGACCGTAACATCTATATCTCTGTTATATGCATAATAGCCAAATGTAATGGCATTTAACACTTTTTCCCATGTATTCAATGCATCGTTATAGGTAATCGTCATGCGTTCTGCACCCGGTGCCGTTTTATCGATACACCATGATGCAGTTCCGGTTCCTTCTCTGTCCGTAAAATCAGTTGCCTTTACCTGCATATCATAATACTGCTCTGTAATAAGCGGAATCGTATATACCCAGCGTCCTGCTCCATCCTTCTTCCACGAATCACCGGAAAGTGTCTCATTATTTAATACAAGTTCAGCCTCATCCGCGACGAAGTTCGGATCTGTCACTGTAACTTTTGCCGTAATATCCTGATTAAAGTAATTTTCGTATAGCGGACACTCTGCTTTTCTCCCCTCTGCATCAAGAAAATCGATATTTACCTCCGGTCTTTTCGTATCGATAATCATCTGCTGCGAATTGTAAGAATTCATCACATTTCCGGATCTGTCGTTATACTCCATCGTAATCGTATAGATACCGTCCTCCGTTAAGGTAAGACTGCTCGTCCATCGATCTCCGTTCTGTGTCCATCCCTGTGACTCTTGTCTGGTTCCATTTACAAAAATATTTACATCCTCTGGATAAAAGTTTGCCTCTGTGACGGCAAAGGTTGCTGTAATATCACCATCATAATACAGGATTGCATTTGTGTTCTCACTCTCATAATTATAATTTTTAATCTCCTCATATGTAGCAGCATCCACCACCTTGTATGCAGGAGAATATGTAACTGTGCGTATCGGACTGATGTTATCGACAATGTTAATTCTGGTGCCATCATTCTTGACATTGCTTGTGTTTCCAGCTTTATCCGTCACTGTCACTGCTACGCTTCCCCGGAACTGTTCTGCTTCTGTCGCACTAAGCACAAAAGAAGCCTTTGCATTCTTCCCGTTATTGGAATATACAATCTGATCCGTTGTTATCACACCGTTTTTCACCGCAACATTTTTTGTCGTACTGGTGTTTTCTTCCTGCGTATAAGCCCACGCAAACGACTCCACCCCCGACACCCGGTCCTGGGCATATAATGTTACCGTTACATTATCTTTGTACGCATAATATCCAAAGGTAACGGTATGTAGAACTTTTTCCCATGTGCTTGCTGCCGGACTGTATTCGATCTGGATATCCTCAGCTGCCGGTGCATGCTGATCCACAGTAAAAGTTGCTTCATCCGATGTTTCTTTGTCCAACAGATCTGTCGAAGAAACCTTCAGAGAATAAACAGCATCCCCGGAAAATGTAATCGTATTCTTCCACGTATCCGTTCCATTTACCCTGCTCCAGGAAGAATCAAACATTTTTTCTTCACCGTTTACGACTGCATATGTTGCATCCGGCATAAAATTGGATTCCTCAACCGTTACCTCTGCAACAATCGTTTGCTGATAAACGTCCTGATAGTTTACCGCCACCGGAGTTTTTCCATCGGTTCCATGCAGTGTAATTCCAACCACCGGAGCTTCATTGTCCACAACAATCGTCTTTTCTGTTGTGATCTGCGCCCGTCTGCCAGCACCATCCACAGCAGCCGCCTGAATTTTACCTCGGAACTCTGCCGGAATCCGGAACGAATAACTTACTTTGCCACTCTGTGTATCGATCTCTATTCCCGGCGTTCCTGCTGTGACATCAACTGTCGTCTCTCCCTGACTGATGCCATTTGCCACCGTCCCGTCCGACGTATATGCGTATGACAGTGAAGCCACTCCAGACAATGCATCATACGCCGATATTGTCACATCAATATATTCCGCATTGTACAAACCAAATGTAATACCCTCCAGCACTTTATCCACAGCAGTTTTGCTGTAAGTAATATCATACACAATGGGATCTGTCTTATCTAATTTTACGGCGTCCACGCTGACAGCATCCGTGATTGCGCCACTGTTTAAATCACGCAGATAAATCTTCTCCCCCGGATTCGTGCCGTTCTTATCCCATTCTGTATCCCAGTCAACTGCCGTCTTCCACTCATTATTCTCCAACGCATTGCTATAACTGATCTGATAACCTGCCGGTGCCGCAATTTTTACATTTCCTGTATACCACTCACTATCATTTTCCTTATCACCAATCACTTCATATGCATTTGCCGGTATCTGTGTGTAGGAGACTGTCACCGTATAACTGGCACTTCCTCCCGTATAGCAGTCACTTTCTTCCCATGTAACATTCACGGTTGCGCTTCCAGTCACACCATCCTTAAAGGTAATCTCACCGCTCGAAGGGTCCAGCTGTTCTACAATCTCGCTTCCTGCTGCCTGTCCAGTCACCTCATATGTGATACTACCTGCGTTTTGCTGCAGTGCTTCCGCACCAACCAGTGTATTGACATAGTGTTTTCCCTTTTCTCCATACAATATGGAAACATTGTTACCATCTGCAAAACCCACCTGCGGATTTGCTTTATGAATCGTAAGTACATATTCTGCCTGTGCATCCTTATAACTGGCTGATCCCGTGCTCTCTGCCATAACCTTTACCGTTCCCGGCCGCTTGATGGTCAATGTTCCAAGTTGCGGATCAATTTCCGCCACGTCAGATACGTTGTTTCCATCTGCATCCTTCTGTTCTGTGATCACATAGGTAACCGTCGCATCTGCTACCGTTCCACTCAGCTCATTCGTGTATGAATTTCCATTTTCTCCATAAGAAACAGACGGTGCGCTGTTCTTAAACTGAAAACCGGTCTGCTCTTCCTTCTCCACCGTAAGCTGATAAGATGCCTTTGCCGCTTTATAGCAGGAATCCTCTTCTTTCTCCGCAGTAACCGTTATCGTTCCTTCCTTTATAAAGGTAAGAACTCCGGAATCCGGATCTACGCTGCCACACTCACTTCCTTCCGTAACAGCATAATGTATCGCACCGGTTCCTTCTCCGCCACTTGCAACATTCTCAAAACTTCCCGTTTTCAAACTTTTTTTTCCCGGATTCGGATTTAAAAATTTAAAGTTAGTCTGATCTGCCTTTTCGATGGTAAGACCATAACTTACAACTGCTTTTTTGTACAGTTCATTTTCCTCCAATTCCGCTGTGATTGTCACATCGCCCGCACATAATGCGGTTACCTTTCCGTCCGTATCTACCGTTGCCACATTCTCGTTCAGACTTTTATATGTAACAGCAGCATCTGGCTGCTCTTGCGATACTGCAATATTGGAGAAATCTTCTCCATAGGCGATCACATGCGGCGCTGGTGTTTCAAATGCAAATGTTGTATCATCCTTTTTTTCTTCTAACTGCACGTCTGCACCAGTTACATCTGCCAGCGTATCTGTCTCCGCATAAGTAATTTGTGCTCCTTTGTACCCTTCTTTTGAAAAGCTTACTGTATATGCTGCTCCCTCTGTCAGATTTACTGCATATGCTCCATTCGCATCCGTCTGCGTTCCTTCCACAACTGCATCTGCTGTTTCCGAAGTTAACGTTACCATTACATCTGCAATCCCGCTTCCTGTCACCTGGTCCGTTACACTTCCTGACACTTGAACCAGCGTTGCCGCCGAAACCTTTAGCGCACCCATTGGTATCGCACTTACAACAACTGCTACTGCCAGCAGCAGCGCTACCATTCTTTCTGCCAGTGATGTCTTACTGATTTTCATTTTCCGCACTCCTTTTCTTCTGTCCCTTTTCACGCCACAATCTCATCTGTGTGAATATAAGTAATATCCAGTTCTATCTCAAACGCAGCTTCTTCAAGCAATGTTGTCTCACCGCAGGACTGTACATTCTCAAGCTGTGTTGTAATATCGGATGCCGTTTTCTCCGTCAGCACTACCGTCTCTTCCGGCTGCGGCACAGACGTCATCCGCTGTGTTGCAATTTTTGTAGTAATGATGTCCATTTGTCCTGTCATGTGCGGCAAAGGCTGCACTCTTCCTGACGGTGATATTTTATCCGTTAATCTGCCCCTGCTCTTCCAGTTTTCGTCCTGATTATTGGTTCCATTCTCTTTCCAGGAACTCTTTTCCTCAATCGTCCGGATACTTTTTCTCGCCGTAGATCCACTCAGATTACCGATCACTGCTGGTATTTTTAACAGGAAAAACAGCAGAACAGAGACCCCAAACATCACTCCGCAGAGAACCGCTGCTATCACAAAAATATAGCGATACATCTCATATGTCATTCTTGTTCCCCCTATTCTCCGACCGAATCCAGTTTTTTTTGCGTTTCACGAATTGCATCCTGCAACTTTTGTATATCTTCACTGATCACAGATTCCTGTACCGCTCCCGCTTCTTCGGATATAGAATTCAACACCTGCTGCAATTCCTCCGTTGTTGCGACCTCAAGGAACTGCACCGCACGTTCATTGATCATTCGGTTAATCTCATTCCAGACCTGAAGCTTTGCATCGACACTTCCAAATTCATCCGCCTTATCCTTCAGTTCTCCAACCATTTCCCACAATCTTCCATATTCCTCATACATTTTTTCTGTCTGTTTTACCTTGGCACCGTTATACTGATTGATTAGCTCCATACAGTCCGCAATATCACAGTATATTCCAGCAATCGGATAGTCCTCCTTCGAGACTTCCGCAAACCATTTTTCCGCATTTACATATCTGTCATAGTCCGTATTAACATCGTAATAGAACATGAATGATTCTCCGAATTGATAACACACCTCTTCATATCCTTTGGGATTGTTGTTTTTTAATTTTCCAAGTACATCCACGCTGTCATAAAAACCTTTTGTGTTTTTTTGATCCAACCCCAAGCGTAACTGCTGTAATGTCTGTCCTTCCTCTCTGGTCAATATAAAATCACTTATCAGCAGATCATTCAGCTGCAGATATGCATCCGTTCTTACCGGATCTGTCAATATGGCCTCGTAATAATCTTCCGGATTCTCAGCACGTTTTAAGATGATGTCATAGTTCTCGCTTTTCTTATTTTCTGCAGATATATATCCCCATATGGATACTGCTGCACAAATGACCATCAAAGAAACACTCGATGCAAACACGGTCAGCTTTCTTTTTTGCTTTTTCCGGAACACATCATCAATTTCATCATAATGCTCCAGTGCATACATCAGTTCTGCACAGGATTGATATCGATCCTGCGGATTTCTCTGGGTGCATTTTAAAATAATCTGCTCCAGACCACCGGAAAGTGATGGGTTAATCTCCCGGATAGGGCGGATTTCATAAGGTGGCTCACAGGGGTTCATTCCTGTCACTAAATGATATAAAGTAGCACCCAGGCAATAAATATCCGTCCTCGCATCCGTCTGTCCCATTCCACCAAACTGCTCTGGTGCCGCATATCCTACTGTTCCCAGACAGGTAGTATCTGCAAGATTTTTTTCTTTAAATTCTCTTGCCGTTCCAAAATCAATAAGCGTCACATTGCCATCCGGCTTAAGCATCACATTTGCCGGTTTCATGTCCCGGTATATAATCGCCGGCGTTCTGGTATGCAGATAACCCAACACATCGCAAAGCTGTTTTGCCCACTCAATTACCTGTTCCTGCGGTTGTGCTCCATACTCTTCCAGCGCTCTGCTCAATGGATTTCCCTGTATGTAGTCCATCACAATCAGGAATGTACTCTCATCCTCGATCACATCCACAATGCTTGGCAGACTCGGATGGCTCAGCTTTTTCAGCATGTCCGTTTCCGCAACAAGGCTTTGTTTCACCACTTCAAAATCCTTGACGCCATCTTTGCGGACTTCCTTAATCGCCCATTGTTTATTTGCTTTTTCATTCATTGCAAGATAAACAACACTCATTCCGCCTTGTCCGACTTTATTTAAAATTTTGTATTTACCATCGACAAGCGTTCCTATTTCCAGCATGCCCATCCTCCCTAAAACGTCCGTACCAGCGCAACTGAAATATTGTCCCGCTCACCGCGCATTTTGTTTTTTTCCACCAATTCTGTCGCACAGCATTGCATCTTGTGTTCGTCCAAAAGTTTCTCCGGCTGTAAGCCTTCCCCAATCTCCTCCGGCGTTATTTCATGCCGAAAGCCATCGGAGCAAAGCATATAGACGGCATCTCTCTGCACTTCACCGAAAAACATATCCGGATATACCTCTTCGGAAGCTCCCACACACTGCAGCAATACATTGCGCCGTTCATCCATTTTCGCCTGCTCTTCTGTCATGTTTCCGCATGCTACTTCGCGTGCCACAAATGTCTGGTCTACTGTCAGCTGTCTTATCCCGTTCTTAATCTCATAGGCACGCGAATCCCCGACATTTAGTATGTAATATCTCGATTGTGTCAGAAGCATCGCTACTACTGTGGTTCCAAGCCGGACTCCCTGTCTGGCTCCGTATGATTTAATCTTCTCATTCTGTTGTGTGATAATCTTTTCCCACTGGCTTTTTATCTCAGAATCCATAATTTCCGTTTGCATACACAAACCCGGCAGCTCCTTTACCACCCACTCATGAAACGCCTTCACAACCGTTGCACTTGCCACTTCTCCGCTTGAAAGGCCTCCCATTCCATCGCAGAGCACAGCAAATACCATTCTGCCTGCCGGTGTACGAATCACTTTCATACTGAGACTATCCTGATTTGTCTTTTTCGTTGTGCCAATATCCGTTGTTGCTGAAATAATAAAATTCACGCCCGCACCTTCCGCCTTTCCGCCTGCTTTTTTTATCCTTTATCCATGAAAGACAAATTCTTCATTTGCCAGCCGTATTTTATCTCCTTCGGATAAAACAACTTCCTCGTTGCTCCTGATCATCACACCATTTACATAGGTATGATTTGTGGAATTTGTATCCAGAATAAAGCACCGTCCTTCCCTTGTGATAATGTTGGCATGGCTCCGGCTGACCGCTGTATTATCTCCAATAAAATAATCCACATAACTTTTTTCTTTTCCGATACGGAATACCGGTTTACTTAATGATATTTTTTCGCTGTTCTTTTCGCGGATCAGATAAGGCATATTCTCATTTCCCTGCATATGCACTTCCGACAATACTGTCGTCTCTCCCATTCCGCCGCCTAATACCGTTGTCTCTCCAAAATCCGCCCGGTGCTCAACAATCTTTCCCTGTGGCATCATCGGTGCCGCAGGCTGTGATGTCATTCCGTTTGGTCCGGCGGTTGAAATTGCCGGGTCTGCGGTATTCTGCGGCGCACTCGCCATTCTGTTCTGCAGCATTCCGTTTGCCGGCATATTTCCCGGCATCATATTACGGTTATTGGCCACATTCCCCGGCGCACCCGGAACTGCATATTGCTGCGGCTGCACTGCTCCCGTTGTACCTGCCGGATT
>ERZ1034873.113-NODE-113-length-49440-cov-8.271904_pt1 | contig 49440 bp, 73 predicted proteins | sample MGYA00520689_ERZ1034873 | MGnify/ENA primary metagenome ERZ1034873 (study PRJEB33766, sample SAMN09781722) | gut metagenome | biome: gut microbiome | host: Homo sapiens | place: Madagascar | study: EMG produced TPA metagenomics assembly of the PRJNA485056 data set...
TTTCATTTTTTATCTTCCCTTTCTTCGTATTTGATTCCCAGAACCGCCGCTACTTCCTTTTTATCCATGAAGTCAGTTGTTCCCATAAGAGCTTCCAGCGCTGCAACTCTGCCTGCCAGAAAAGCATATTCTTCTTCGAGGGTTTCTGGGGCATAGCTGAAATAGCTATTCTTCTTTTCCATCTGCTGTCTCCTTGAGTTTTCCGAATATGTTGTAGAGCATTTCAAAAATCGCGCCCGCGAGAGGATCGCTTTCTGAAATATTCCTGATTTTTCGGCGAACTTCTTCCTTTCTTTCTTCATCCGACATGAATCCAACCTTAACATATCGAAGAATTTCTTCTTCTGCTTCTTCTTTTGTAGTTCCGTGTTCCATTAAAGCCTTTCTCATGGAAGACGCGATTACCGCTAAGTCTGTAGCCAGCATTGATCTTGTGCCCATTATTGTTGTTACTCCATTTTCGATTTTAATCATTTTCTTTTACCTCTCTCTTTCTTGTGATATACTCTCCTATAGGAAGGAGGTGTGTACCATGAAAAATTTTGACGATTTCTTAAAGACGGTCGATATGGATAAATTAGTATCACCGACCGTTGACGTGATTGAAAATTCAGATAATCCTATATCTGCTATTTCGGCGTTATCTACTTCAATTGCCGTGAATCTGCTTCGTCAGTATCACGAATGGATTTCTGAATCGCAGAACTAACTCCGCTTGTAACGCATTCGGTAATTGTCTCTCTGTTGACTTTTGCTGTGTGCGTTACTTTTTTCGTTCTTGTAGGTGCAATTTCTTCTCGAATGGCTTTAAGTTCTTCCAAAATCTGCTTGAGTAATGCATTTGTTTCTTCCATCATGTCACTTCCTTTCTGTGGAACGCTTTCCTATGGGGCTTATTCTGCTGAAAGATTGGTCATCCATGGTAAATCTTTAAACTTGATTCCCTCAATTTCTCCGATGCCTTTCTGGTTCACCTGCAACATTTTTAAATCTGTTGATAAATTCAAAGCATTCAGGTCAATGGAAAGTATCGGTGTCGAGTCCCCAACTCCTTGTTTCAGTTCAAAGCTTCTTACTCCCTCAAGCTTGTGACCGTCTACAAGGATTTCTGTGAAGATTCCTTTTTCGCCTTCTACCTGACGGATTTTGATTTTAGATGTTTTCATGTTTTTTTCCTTTCGTAAAACACTGAACGCAATTTTGCGTTGAGTCATTGAGTTTTCTTCCTTATCTACCTATAATGTATTTACAGGCACCGACATGCCTAGTAAATCGAAAGGAGATAAAAATTTGCTGTTATTACCACATATAGATGGTTTTTATCAATCCGGCGAAAAGGTTGCCGAAGCCTCAATATTTGTATGCAATAACTGTGGTTCTAAGAGAACTGTAAAGTCCGGCAAAACCATCCCTAAGTGTTCAAAATGTAACGATTACACCTACTGGTTCAAAATCGTAACGCTTTGATTACTTTCAATGTCTGCGAACATTGTTTCCGGGTGGTATTCATCCTTTAAATCACTGTTTGCATAGTCGATGGATTCCACTTGGAAGCAGATGTTTGCTCCATTTTCAGTATTAAATACTTTCAGGTATTTTTTCCCTTTCTTGGAAAAACATATCACCCGGGTCTTATCTGGAACTCTAACAACCCGTGGCGAGAATAAATGTTTTAAAAATCGCTTTGGCATGATTTCCCTCCTTTTTATAAGAAACTTCCCTGTGCATTCGCATCATCAATGCGATCTTTTAAGTACATCGGCAATTCATATTCTTTTATGATTTTTATTGCCACATCACACTGGTTTCTCTTGATTGCCTTGTAAGTGTTCACGCCAAATTCTCTGCGAAGCTGTGAATCAATGTCACTGTACACAAGCTGGCGTAATGAATTATCTTTGTATGCCGGTGTATTTTTACCGCCCAAAAGAGGAACCACTTTCTGATTCTTTGCCTTTGTGATTTTCTGGCATTCCAATGCGAGCAATGGCATGTCTCTTTTGAACTCCTGTAAGTCATCGTTGACAGCGTCAATCTTTTCTTTAAGTTCGACATTCCCCTGAGCCAACAACTGAATCTGTTCCGCTATGGTCATTGGCTTCTGGTAAGAACCTGTCTTACGGATTGTTGGAAGAACTTCACTTGTTACCCAATGTTTAAATCTCTTAGCCGAATCGAGCTTGCTTCCGAATATTAATGCGTATAATCCAGATTCATTGATTACAACCTGATTTGGATTGCCTCTTTTTCCGTCGGAAATCACGACGGTATTCTTATCCTCTTCAGAAATATGTGTTGCAAGAGCATCTCTTGTATTGGAATATCCCAGTGCTTCTGCCACATCCTTTCCGACAAACCAAGGTTCATTGTCAATAGTCACTGTTCGAATTTCTCCAAACTCTGCTGAATTGAAAATCTGTAATTTGTTCATATTTCTCCTTTCCTAGTAATCACTGAAAGTTTGTTCAATTTTCCAGAAAATATTCAACGGAAACATCGAAGTATTTTGCCAGAATCATAAGTTTGTCAACTTTAGGCTTGCTTTTGCCGGTTTTCCAATCGGAAAATACAGTCGGTGCAATTCCAGTGTCTTTTGCAACTCTATATGTAGTTATTCCTTTTTTTGTAATGAGTTGCTCGAATTTTTCGTACAATGAGAATCCTCCTTTCCTAAATGAAGCTAAAATTTCATTTTCGAAATTCATAAATATGTTGCTTTTATTTAGGAAATCCGATATAATATCAATAACCACAAAGATATTATGAAAAAGCTACGGGGATTCTTTTGCCTTTTTTCGGATTTCCTTAATCACAATTACATTATATTTCGGTTATCCTAAATTGTCAATAGGTAAATTTCGGAATTCCTAATTTTTCGGAAAGGAATATTATGTATGAGATTTTCGCGAATTTATTAATTGAGAACAATAAAAAAGCAATAGATGTATCCAAGGCAACCGGGATACCAGCGTCTACCTTTTCTGATTGGAAAAAAGGAAGAAGTGTGCCAAAACAAGATAAACTTCAAAAAATCGCAGATTTCTTCGATGTATCCGTAGATTATCTGATGACAGGGAAAGAGCCGGAACAAGATTTTTCCGATGAATCTGCACATTTGATTGCACAGATAAGAAAAGACACCGAACTTTCCGATGCATTAAAGAAATACTTCGGTTTGTCCGATGCCAAAAAGAAACATGTTATTGAATTGATTAATCTTTTAAGTGAGTGAGGTACGTTATGTTTGATACTAAAGCTATTTATGAAACCGCCATGAAACAAATTAATGATATCGAGCCAATCCCTTTAGCGTATTCATATTCAGACACACAGTTCGAGATTCTCTGCAAATATATCAAGGATTTTGAAGCTGGACTTGATTCCGAACATGAAGTAGGACTTCTGCTTACCAATTTTGGTCAGTCGGTTACTATGCATGTTACTGAAATTGGATACGAGAAGTCCGTACTTATGATCTTTAAAGGATATGTTAACGGAAAGATGTCAACACTTATTCAGCACATTAGTCAGCTGAACTTTTTACTCACGTCAGTTCCGAAAGAAAACGATCGTCCAAAAAGGCCTATTGGATTTTTGATTCCAACCGCTGAATAGATTCTTGTAATGATTGAATCATGTTTGCTTGTACACCAAGCATATCAATAATTGCATACATAAGTGATGCTGATGGAAGACTTGTTTTGTTTAACGGGTCTTCCATTTTTGCGGTAATTTTCTTTTGCTCTTCTTCAGAATATAATAAATCTTCGCCCATATATCCTACCTCCGTAAATCGTTGTAAATATCAGCTACGATAATATAAATATAACGTAAGATTTTAGGATTTTCAATATCTTTTAGCATTCTCATAATCTCTCTTTTATAGTCCATAAAATACTCCTCCCTGTTTGCAAACTACCACCTACACTACAGTATATGCCCGGTCAGTGGGAAATATGTTCCGAACCTATGTTTGCATTATATCTTATGATATGTCCAATAAAACGGAATAAAACGGGACGCGTCTAAATTTCCCCTCGCCAACTGCCAGTGGTATACTGGAATATTTGCGATTTCAAATATAATCTTCACTTTCGCAAACATAAAGTTCGCTTTTGCTGGATTTTCTATGTTTTCTGTAACATCGTTCGTTTTTAGAATCTCTTTCGCATTCTGGTTCAAAGTTGAATGCCTACACATATACTCTGCCGAGTATATCCCTGTATCCTTATTCGAATAATCCTGCTCGCACATTGGCAAATGGATGATGTAGTTCGCGAAAAAGATTACTCCTATCACAATCAGCAACCTTTCTATCTTTTTCATAATGTATACCTCTTTAGTCTATAATCTATGCGCTTAGTTATACCACTTTTTGTATAAATTAATCGGCTAAAATGATAAAACTGTGTTTTTATTTGATAAAAATGTGAAAAATATTTCCGTTTTGACTATGATATTGTCGATAGTTGCGGTATAATATATGCAGATTTTACCAAGGAGGAAAAGATATGGCTATAATTAAATGTCCTGAATGTGGAAAAGAAATAAGTGACAAGGCTACCAGTTGTCCAAACTGTGGTTTTCCATTAATCAAAGGACAGCCCGAAAAAGAAAAATCAAAAGAATATACTGTAGAGATAAACGATTCTATGTATATTCAAGCAACATCAGAAAAGATCAAGGTTTTCTACAATCACAATCAAATTATCGAATCTCCTACTGATGATTTTGTTTTGAATTATTCGAAAGAAGAACCAGATGATTTTGGTCGCAGCCAACTTAAAATCGCATTTTCCATTCCAAGCTACAAGGATTCATTTAAAATATGTGTAAATGCTAACTCTGAAAAGTATGAAGCAACTAAAGATTTTTTAGTAAACATAGCAGACAAACACTTTAAAAAAGATTTTGTTTCCGCTTGGTATCTTGTGAATGAATATGCTAAAGACCATGCTGACAAATTCAAATCTGGTGAAACAAATGTAAATATCCAGAAAGTTCAAAACAATACTAATAATCAGTCTAATTCATTCTCGTACCAGCAGTTTCAAGAAGAACAAAAAGAGAATTCTGTGTTTGCGTCTACCGGATTTACAGTATTTATGATTTTGATATTCTGGCCTATCGGTTTGTTCACTATGTGGAAATACAAGCACTTCAAAAAAGGTACAAGAATTGCGTTGTCAATCATCTTTCCCGTATTGGCAGTATTTATTTTAGGCAGCGGAGGACTTAATTCAGACAGTACAAATACTCCTTCTCAAACGGCACAAAATACATATGAGCAAGAAATACAGGATATTGCAAAAGAAGTGTCTGAAGAAATTAATGATTCCACTGATATGTCTACTCCTGAGCCAGTTGAAGAATCTGCACCTGATTATGTAACTGTTGGATCTACATTTGAAGTTAACGGATTGCAAATCACTGTAGATGATGCCAGCACTGATTTTCAAGATTATGAAGACGAATACGGGCTTTATACACCTGCTAATGGAATGAAGTATGCAAAGGTATCTTTTACATACACTAATGTTGGGAACGCAGATAAATACGCAAGTATCTATGACTTTAAGTGCTATGCAGATAATCAGACTTGTGAACAAACATATGGTTTGGATAACAATAGTTTCATAAACACTAATCTTTCCTCTGGAAGAAGTGTTTCTTTTTCTACATATTACAGTATACCAATTGATTCTCAGTCTGTAGAATTAGAGTATACTGCCAATGTCTGGACTGATGAAAAAGTATTAATCAAATTACAGTAAGCAACGAGCCGAGGATTTTACTCCCCGGCTCTTTTTATGGCAAAGCCTGCATTCACGATCACGACTCCTCCCCAGAGTAATGCGGCAGGCTGTACCAACCATATAAAATGTCGAAAAATCTCGAACTTTCGTCAAACTATTTACACATTTCTGTATCAGTGCTACTATATTATCATAAGTGTTTGCTTAGATGAGGATAATCTGATAAAAGTTGAAGTACCAATGATAAACGGAAGGTGATTCTATGAAAATTGCTATTTGTGATGACTGTGAACTACAGGTTGAGTATTTTAAACACCGAATCGAACCGTTTTTAAAGCAAAACGGTGACCGGAATTATACGATCGACGGTTATTTCAGTGGGAAACCTTTGATAGATGATGTCAAAGACGGAAAATGGTTTGATATGATTATCTTGGATGTAGTCCTTAAAAACGAAAATGGCGTTGATATTGCCAAAGAACTCCGTAAATGTGGATATAAAGGCGGGATTGCTTTCTGGACTGCTCATAAGGAGTTCATTTTTGACGCACTAGATGTCGAGTTTACGCATTATATCATAAAAGGTAATGAACACGGAAGAATGTTTTCTATGATCGACAATACCCTGAGCGACATGAAGCACAAAATGCTCACGATCAGGCATAGAGACTGTATTATCAGGATTCCGCTGAATAAAATAGAATACCTTGAGGCACGGGATAAGCAGGTCTTTGTACATTGCACGAATGGCATCGAACACAGTATGTATGCAACCTTAAAAGCAGTTGAACCTTGCCTTGATAAGCGTTTTTTGCGTTGTCACAAGTCTTTTGTCGTAAACATGGATTATGTGCAAAAATTGGATTCGGATTTCACAATGTTTTCCGGTGATAAAGTTCTGATTCGAAAAAACGGATATGCAGACATAAAAAATCAATATTGGGAATATATCAATAAGTAAAATAAAAGAGATGACCTACTAAGAAAGAAAGTAAGCCATCTCTTTTTTGTGAGTCCATCTTCAAACTCTGGGGAGGAGTCGAAATTATGGTATATTTATTATATCACATTTATCACACTTTGCAAATATATTTTGCAGAAACAAATCCAAAATATTTTCCGGCAATGCGGATGTAGTACCAGGATGTGCCGTCTTTGGCTTTTACGGTATCACACACATCTACAAGGTTTCCTTTCGCAAGTACAGGATAGCTTTTAAGCTGTGCATTCTCCGTTCCTGCCCACGTTCCGACGTTCAAGGTACTTGCAGTCACCTTGCCGACAAACTTAGGCGTTTTGGACGGTTTAGAGCTGCCTGTTGCAGCCGCTGTATTGCTCGAATTATCTGTAGATGTATCGGCCACGATACTCCAATCTGGCGTACAGAATTTTGTTCCCGGCATCTGGCTGTTCAAATAACTTTTTGCACACACACCACCGCCATTTGCAATGATACCAGATGCACCGGAAGTATTTCCCTCGATGGTTGAGAATTTATCTTCATTTACGGCGGTCACGATTCCGGTATGGGTAAATGTGCCGTTACGGTAGAAAATCACAATGTCGCCGACTTTCGGATTTACATTCTTCGCAAAAAGATTTCCGAGTGTCGGGCAGTAAACGTAAGGCCAATGCTTCAGGAGTTTCTTTGCCTTATCCTGTCCGAACGCTTTCATAAAACACCAAGAAACGAATGCGGCACACCACGGCTCGCCCTGATAAGATGGTTTGATGTCCCGCCAGTATTTTGTATAATTCGCTGATCCTGCATTCGCAGTCTTGCTGTCGAGTTGGCTGTTGCTTTTCTTTTCCAGATATCCGATCTCATTTTTTGCAATAGATATTACTTTATTGATTACCGCTGTTTTGTTCACTGCTGTTCCTCCTTGTCCTGCTCGATAATCAGTATAAAACACATCCAGATCAACGTCATTTGCGCTGATTCCCAGGATTTTTCCATGTTCTGAATACTGCCAGCCTACACCTGTGGACGGTCTAAGCCTTTCCTGAATAGTGCCATTGTCGTTTTTCGGATAACTTGCAAGCCAGAGGTCGTATTTCTTGAGATTGTCGGACAGATAATTTTTGTACCAGTCCACATTACAGTAGATACCGACCTTATACCCGGCTTTCTTGATTCTAGTCAGAAACGATACTGCAATGTTTTCAATCGCATGTTTTCCAAGGGATTTTTGCTGTTCCCATTCAAGATCGTAGAATACTGGAAAATCCAGCCCTCGTCCTGCCAGAACTGCAATCACGTTTTCTGCTTCATCGACTGCCTGAGCCGGGGTCAGGGCATAACTATATTTATATACCCCGACCAGAATTCCATTCTGTTTGCATCCTTTGTAGTTGTGCTCAAAGCTTGAATCCACGCCGTATCTCTGGTGCACTCTGAGGATTGCTGCTTTTATTCCTGAATTCGCGACTTTCGCCCAGTCTGGTTTCCCTTGATCTGATGATACGTCAATTACTTTAATTTCCATATAGTCTCCCTTCTGGCTTATTCAAGTCCTTCCATGAACTGCTCTTCTGTGATCGGCTCTGTGTAACTATAACCACATCTATTGCAGAGATACTCGATTCCATATCCGTCCCCGTCACAATATTCGCTTATTGTAAAGTCATGCTCTTCGCATTCCGGCACATCGTACCAGGCATCTTCCGTTCCTTCTGGTTGTTCCTGACGTTCTTCGTTGTGCTGGTATTTTTCTTCAAGCGTTGGTTCTTCCTCGTTCTCGACTTCCTCAGCTACTTCTTCTGTCGGTTCTGCTGATTCTGCCAGCATTTCCTGAGTAGATACTTCGGTCTGCACCGGTGTTGGCGTTTGAATCGCAATTTTAGCTGTGCTTTTATTCCCAGCTCCGCTTGCAATCATTGTAAGAAATACGATCAAAAATGTTTTCATGAATTTATTCCTCCTTTGCTGGATCCAATTCTGGTTCTTTTTGTTCTACATATGCGGCTGCAGCTATTTCGGCACAGGTATCCTTGCGGACATCCGCGAGAATAGAGGATAAGATTCCATCCAAGATGCTATAAGGCAATCCCGTCTGGAGCTTTACTCTCATCACCGTTCCTGCAATCTCGTTTTTTGCCTCTTCCATGACCAAAACTAATGGTCTGTCATTCATTTTCCCTTTACCTCCTTGTATAGATTTTGGATTAATTTCATCATGACTGGAACCAGCATTCTATAATTCCAGTCCTCCGGTCTGCCTTTTTCATCATAAGCGGCGCATTCCGGGAAAAGTTCAGCAATATCTTCTGCATAAAATCCCGGAACGTCTTTTCCGCATAACGAATCGCCTTCCAGTAAATATCCATTTTTGTATCGGAACCATACAACCGGTAGAGAAAGGATTTTTTCTGCCTCCTCCTTGGTCATGTTACGTATATGATTTTTATACCTTTTTGACGAGGATGCCTGCATGCCAACTACATTGCTCGATATTGTTAGCACCCTTCCGGAATTTGTCGGCAGTCCGTATAGGCGAAATTCTCGCGGGTTGGACGTAAAATCAGCGGTGCGGCTCGTGTAAACATTTAGCCCGTATTTGATAGTCATTCCGCTATCCGTCGAATATAGGTCTACATTCCCGATGCCTATTTTCCCATTTTTTCGTAATATGATATCTCCTGTTTCGGAGACTATACTTCCCGGATTAATCTTCCAACCACCGAGGGTTGCCTTGAGTGAGTACAGATCATTTACTTTGATGTATGCTCCTTTTACATAGAGTTGTCCGTTTTCCATAAAAATCCCGTCCATGGCTCCATTGTTGGTGAGCATATTAAGGATGTCTTCCGGGGTATAGCTATAAACTACTTCCGGCTTGTAGACATACAGTTTATCTCCCTTTACCAGCTTCGCAAATCCGCCGATCGTAAAATTTTCTCCGCTTGTTGCCGGAGCTGTGATCGGAATCGAAAATTTATACTGTTTCCAGGAAGTTGTTACAGAAACTTCGTGTATTGTTCGGTTAAAACTAATCCCTGTTTTTAACGTTTTGGTTGATTTTAACCAAATACGTACCTCATATTGTCCTGCAGTCGTGATCGGATTATTGTTCTCGTACTTGGCGGAAACAAAGTTATCTCCTGTTGTTCCTGTAATAAGGATTGCATTCTTTCCTCCGTCCGGGTCTGTCTGGCCTTCTGTGATGCTTCCTGTAATGTTCCAGTAAGTTTTACGATCGTCGGCCGTCAGGTCCGTTCCGTTCAAGAGATTTCCGGACTTTGAATTTGCATATGCTTTTGCATCTGCCAGCTGTTTTGCGGTTGCATTATTGACATAATCCTGCGATGCTGCTGCTGATCCTGCAATAGACAATGACGTAGCGTATATGGATACATTTCCATTTGCGTCAATGCCAAGGGTTTTTACCCCTTTATCGTTTGTGACCGTCAAGTTTCGAGCATCCAGATACTTTGCGGACATAGCCTTGCCGCGGATGTACTCCGCATCTATGTAGTACTTTCCGTCGTCTCCCTGGTAAATACCTTGCCAGCCACCTGAGAGCTTATTCAGCATGATCGCACCGGTCAAAGATGATACATCGTCCAGAATCTGTACTGTCTGCTGGTCTATTACGGTATTTGTGCCGGCAGCGCACAGCGTAAACTTAAGCCAATAGATTGTGCTTGCCAGTTTTGATGCATCATAGGTGATAGATGATGCGGCGTCTGACTTGGACACCTGTGTCCAGGTGCTTCCGTTCGTACTCGTGTAGACGTATAGCCTTCCGGTATACGCTGTTCTGGATACGGTCTTTCCCACTTGGTACCAGGCTTTTGCTGTAATGCTTGACGGTTTCAGCACTCCATCCTCGCCGCGCTTGATTGTGTTGCTACTCACTTCTACGGTCCAGGTACCACCATCTTCTCCATCTCCGCCTTTGTAGGATACGCTGTAGGACGTTGTGGTAGTTCCGTCGGAATAATTCACCACCGTTCTTGTCCAGAGGTATTGACCGCCATTCAGCGATGGCACAGAGGTACTCCAAGTGCCTGTCGGGATCGTTGTTCCGCTGCTACTCGCTTGGTAAGTGATCTGTTGTGATTTTATTGATACGGAGTCTCCATCTTCTCCTCTAATCTTGGCCCATGTGTATGCTCCGACTGTCGTTGGATCTGTTTTATTATAATCTGTACAGGTTCCGAGATAAGAGCCGACCGTTTCTCCAGAATTGGACGTGAAGGTCTTTCCTCCATCATTCGAGTACTTGACATGGAAGTAAGGTGTCTTTCCATCTGATCCGGGAGTTCCCGGAGTTCCATCTGTTCCATCTTTTACCGTCTGGGTGTGAGTTCCTTTTTCGTCTGTAATCGTGATTGTGGTTGTGTTTCCGGATTTTGAGATGGATACTGTTGGCGAAACGCCATTCTTTCCATCTTTTCCGTCTGCGCTTTTGTATGATACGGTATAAGTTACTGTCTTTTTGCCGTCTGAGTAGGTTACGGATGTTCTTGTCCACAGATATTTGCCAGCTGGTACATTCGGAATATCTATGGACCACGAACCGGTCGGTTTGACTGTTCCGGAATTTCCTACCTGGTACTCCACAGCAGTTACGTCGACCTCTACTCCGGTTCCTGCCGGACCTGCTGCTCCTGCTTTCAGCTTGGCAACCGTAAACCGTCTGGTACCTTTGAGGTCGGAGTAAGATGCTGAAATATCTACATATCCACTGTCTGCACTCAATCCCGTGACTGTATAGGTCTTTGTCGACAGGTTCCAGGAACCGGTTATTCCGGATGATTTTGCGATTGTATAGCTTGCCTTATCGGTCACATCTACAGAACCCATATATACACTCACAGTCGTTGCCACCTCTGGGAAATTTTTATAATTTCCGTCCGCATCTGTAGAGACTGTCTGATATTCATTGTTCAGGACTACACTCAGAGTTTTCAGTTTTTCGATTGCTTCAAGGGCCTGATCTGCTTTAGTGTCATCGGTGTATTTGCTGGATTTTTCCCAATCAGCAGAATCATAGGTTCCTTCCTCTCTTCCGATTTTGCAAACCATAATATCGCCTTCAGGGCCTTGCATCCATACGTCTCCAGGGTCGTATGGCGGCTGCGGAGTTGTGATAAATACTCTCCTCTTTCCATCTGCCGTCGTCTTGGCGAGGGACGCCTTCCTAAGCGCTTCTGCAACATCTGCGTCCTGGATCAATGTCCACTCATACTCTCCAGTCTTATCATTTTTGGAAAAACGATAAGACTGGCCTGTAGACTTATCAAGAAACCTGTCTCCTTCATGGGCCTTCTTTTCTTCATCAGTTTTCCACTCAGACGCCGGCAGATTGTCTAGCGTCGGCTTATAAGCGTAGTAGTATTCTTCTACCTTCCCATCAATCTGATTCTGGAGTTTTTCGAGGTCTTCTTTGTAGACCATGTCGACAAAGTTTTTCACCGCATCGCTTGCAATATCAGCTACACTTTTTCCGGAAAGAGAGAAAAGAGTCGGTGATGCTCTTACTTCTCCGGTATCTGCGTTGATATACAGGGTTTCTTCCCCGTCTGTATTCACAACTCTCAATGCCCCCGTCTTAATCCAATCGGCATTGATTCCTTCTGCTGCAAGAATTCTTGCGATCACATCACCGTCAATTGTCAACCCACCATTCCAAGTTTTGCCACCGTCTGTAGATACTGCCAATGCTTCGGCAGTCATTTTCCAAACCATATCAGAATCTTCCAACTTTGGCTTATTGTGTAGATAGTAAATATTGCTTCCGTCTTCCTGCTCTACAATTGTGGTAAATACACCAGATGATTCGCCAAGGCGGTCTGCCAGATCTTTCAACGCTTTTTCTCTGGCGGTGCGCTCGTCTTTAATATCTTTTTTAGTCTCTGACTTGACCTGCTCAGTCAATGAGTATTGCTTCTGATTTTGTCGGGAAACACTTTGTGCTCCGCATTCAAGCTGTTCGAAAGAGCCGGGATTTAAGGTCAGGGTTGTTATGTAACTCTGATATGTTTTTCCGTTTCTATCAGAAATTACGATAGAATCTCCGGCTTCCCATGCAATATTGGTAAGTGCACCAGTATTGAAGGGTCGGAACTTCATTCCTACGCAGCAGTTAGAAATGATTTCGCAGATTTCTTTTGCGCTGCCCTCTTGGATCAATTTATTATCGCTAATTTCAATAACATATCCTTCTGAGCCTGCCGCGACAGTTTCTGTTTCTTTTTCTGAGCTATTCTTGACATATTCCGTAACTTGGATTCCAGTTATGGTAATATCGTATAACCACGGGGTGAATCCCTGTGTTTCTTTTGCGGTAATATCCGGTTCGGTCTTACTGATAGTCTTTTCATACCAGCCTAAACAGAGTCTTCCATAAGCATCACATTTTGCCCACTGACAACCCATTTGAGCCACCCACGCAATTACCTGCCGGAAAGTAAGACTGCCGTCATCCGGTCGCTCCTTGATTACAAAGTCGCCGTTGTCAAAGCTGGTAGTCTGTAAGGTTACTCCGCAAACTTCGCAAGCATCCTGCACGATCTGTAATCTCGTTGCCGGGTATGTCAATTTGCTATCTGAGTAATCCCGGTCAAACTTTCGCATATAGTCCTCGCAGGTCAGGTTGATAATCGCTGTGCTCTGGTACGGAGCATTCGTAACTGTCATGGTGCAGATTCGGATTTTTTCGATACCTGCGGACGTCTGCATACCGATATAGCAAACCACTCTTGCATCGTCCCAGATATAGTCCGTAAACTTTCCTGAGAAGTTATTGATTGACAATGTGAGGCTATTTACGATTGCAGAGCCTATGTCAAAAGAACTGTTGCCTGACACAGAATCTTGGAAGCTGATTCCATTTGACCACAGGTCTTCGTTTGTAAGGGAAACTGTTTTACCATCTGAGAAAGTGAAGTCCGCATATTTCAGATAGTTCCGGTTCCCGTTCTTCTGTTGTTCGATAAATTCAGATGATAAATTTCTCCTTTTGTTACCTCTCTATAAAGTCAAAACTCAAACCTTCCATTCGCTGATTTCCAACCCACCAGTACTTGAACGGTGCGGTGCGGTCGCCAACATAAAAGGTTCTGGTTTCATGCTTGTTACCAGATAATAAATCCGGGTATGTGACTTGGATGTACTCTGGATTGACTGCCTGTACAATCTTACAGGAAGATTCCCAATCCGGGGCATTCCAGCCGACCTTTAGTTTTCTTTTTTGCCCTACCCGGTTTTTTTGCATTGTGGTATCATCGGTTCTACCCGATTCCGATGCTGATATATCTTGCAATCCCCATTCAAACGAAGATGGGCAAGGCATACTCACACCGTCAACTTTCAAAAAAACATCCGTAGAGCTTTTTGTTATATCTGCCCTTGTATTTCCTCCTGTACAATACAAAAAGCACCTGCCAGTCGGAAGATGCTGATACAATAAACGCCTTATGATTATTTATTGTACCACATCGGGCTTGTATGTTTCAGTATGGAATACTATTCCTTCATCCTTCCAAAAGTATGTCTCCCGGATTGACTTCATAGATTTGCTCAATAATTACATCAGCTTTATTTTCGCCTTTGTCAAGCAAACCTGCATTCATCGCAATCCCTTTAGCTTCGTTCTTGCTTCTGGCGCAAATAAGCATATAGTTGCTTCCGCACTCTGGATAAATTTGTTTTTTTCTTGAGGCCATATACAAATTCCCGTTAACTATCATAATTCCTCCTGTTCCCATCGTTTCTGCTTCACTCGATTATACAAGATGTTCTGGGTCTTCTCCGTAAAGAACAGCCAGATATGATAATCACACTCTAACTTGTTATTCTGACCGATGTCCGTACCAAAGAATTCATCCATCATATCCAGATAATAGTCCAGTTCCTCATCCTCTTCAATCATTTCATCTTTTGCCATATCCAAGTCGGTGCTTTGAACCATGTGCAAGAACTGGTCAACGTCTTTTTCAAAAACAATTGGGTGTCGTTCGCCTCGGAACTGCTTAAACTTCTTGAAAAAGTTACAAATCAACGCCATAGTCAGGCAAATATCATGGTCTTTAAAAATATCCTCTTTATCTCCATAGAGTGATTCGAATTCGTTACTCAAGATTACTGGCAAATGCTCATCTTTGTAATTAAGTGAACAAGAATTCTGCATCTGCTTGCGGCGTTCTTCCTTCTGCTCCCTTGTTCTGGGTGGGATAGTTGTTATATTTACAGAGGGAGAAGAAGTATTTACTCCTTTATCTATTGATAAAGTCTTTTTCTCTTTATTTGGTAAAATAAAGTCTTGGTTTATATTCTTCTCTTCTGTTATACTTGATTCCTTGTTATACTTATACATGCAGGTTTCCTCACCACGGGGGGTGCGTTTTTTCTCACCGTCCCCCATGCGTTTTTTCTCGCCCTGTTCAGATGACTGTTTTGGCTCGTGTTCATTAATAAATTCTTCATAAAATTTTTCTGTAAGAACAAGATGTCTGCAATGTATTACCTTAGGGTTGTCTTTTTCGTATTCATACCATGCATTTACATACCCATTTGTCTTGAGACCATTCAACATTGATTGAACCGTACGTTCAGACACGCCAATAAAACCGGCGAAATGCCGGTTGCTCGCAAAGCAGTCTCCGCTTTTATCTTTTTTGCGAAGACTATATATTTCTACTAATAAAAATTTTTCTCTTGGGCTGAATTTATTTGTAAGATATAATTTTGCTGGTATAAATACACCTGTAAAATCTCTTTCTCTTTTTTCGGAAATAGACTGTTCTTTTCTCATATAGATAACCTCCATGCTGGTTTATGCGTGGCTACCGTTTTGCCACAGATCCATGATTTATAAAAACAACAGGCAGGTGCATCATGGAATTGCACTTTTCGATGATCGGTCTAGCCTGTTGGTCTTGCACAACGAAAAAAGCACACCAAAGAATCCTGAGAGCTTTTTCTCTCAATTTATCTTTAGTGTGCTTCTTGCAATATCGTTTATGCACTTATTATATTATCACATCTCACCCCAAAAATCAATAGGCAGGCGACGGATTGAACCGACTATTTTCATCCTTTATGGCTTCTGTGACAACTTTTGCGATTTCCCGTCCGTTCCATGAAATGCTGTTCATAATGTACTGCGGGTTGCTACTGCCGCCGGAATTATTCATCATCGCCATGGACACGCCCTGCGCCACAGCCTGCATGATTTCTTCCTTTGTCAGTCCCATATTTCCATCAGAACCGGAAACGATGCTGTCTGCAATGGATTTCATAGCTTTCTTGTTTTCGAGTGGCAGCACTGCTTCTTTTCCAGCCTCACCGACACCGATCACGGATGCGGAATCAAACAGACCGCCTTTTTTATACCAGTTTACACCGGAATCCCATCTGTAGGAATAACTGTTTCCATGTGCCCATGCGCTGGAATTCATGTAGATGTGCGGCGTTTGAATATGAACAGACCGGATTCCTCTTGCAAGTTCTTCTGCGGCATTCTGCCCCACTCTATACAAACCACCCAGACTTTGAGTAACATTTGCAGTAAATTTGTCAAAATACTTGGACATAGACGGTATTCTGTGGCTCAATGTAGTTTCGAGACTATCAAGAATCTGACCTCTTCCGGTGATTCGCTCTGCCGCCTTTTGCCATTTGGTAGTCATAATATTGTACTGGCTTCCAAAATGGCTGGTTACAGTTTTGTCCATATCTCCAAGCCCGGTGCTTACGTCAATCTTCATCTGACGGACATTCTTACGAACTTCTTCGGATGAGCCACCCCAATTCGTCGTTGTAGATGTATTGACACCTTGAAGATATTCGTCAGCCTTGGACTGTATTTCGGCAAAATCGCTGGTTGCGGTATCTGCCATATCTCCGGTAGCCTGTTTGGTATCATCAGATGCCTTTTTGACAGATGATGAAATTGTCTCCTGCGCTCCAACAATATTTTTGTCAACTGCGGTCTTGGTTGCAACAGTTGCTCCCGGGAAATCTTCTCTCAATTTTTGATCCAGCTCATCAAGTGGAACACCTGCGTTTTTAAGAGATGTATATACTGCATCCAAAGCATCCTTCGTGGTTGTGATTGTACCGCCATTATTGGCATTATCGAGTTCTTCCATGGCTGTTCTGTATGATCCACCAAATTCATCAGATTTCAAACTCAGCATATACAACTCATCCTTCAGCTCAGAGATGCTGATTTTGGAAGTATCGAATTTCCCTGCCGCTTCTGATGTTCCTTCGCCAAGGGCTTTGATTTTATCTGTCATTCCCTCAACGAATTCTGCCGAAACACCCGCCTGTGCTCCGTACTGTTCAAGAGCAGACTTGGCTTGATCTGTGGAAACACCATATTCTTTCAACTTTTCGACCATGTCCGAATACATTTCATCATGGCTTTTACCGAGTTCTTCGTCCGTTTCAATCAGTTGCCATAATGCTTCTGATTGCTCATTGGTGAGGCTTGCCACATTAGTCAGCTGAGTGGCGTAATCATGCAGATAGCCACCATACTGAGTGGTCATTCCATTACCGCCCTGCATGGTCTCAAAGAGTCCTGCCAGTTTCTTCGTAAGCAATACTGCGCCTGTTACAGCTAAAGCAATTCCTCCACCTGTCGCAACAAGACTTCCGAGAGAGGTCCCAAGAAGTGGAACTGCGGTTTCTGCAACAGATGTTATTGCCGGATTAAGCATTCCTTGAATTGCAGTAGAAAGTTTTGACGTTACGGTCGAGCCAGTCAAAAACTTTGTAACGCTATCAACAAATGGCATCAGCTTTGAGCCGACTGCAAATACAGCTATTGCCTGAATGAATGTACCGGCAGACGTACTTCCGAGTCCTTCCCAAATGCCGCCGAGAACATCGCCAATGACAGTAAGCAACTGTGCAAGATGTTTTCCCCAGTCGATTTCACTAAGGAATACGCCGACATTATGTCCAAATGCTTCCCAATCAGTATTTTCAGCAATGTCAACCAAGGAATCCAGAAGATTGTTGATAAAGGTTTCTAACTTCTGCCCGTTTTCTTTCCATTTAAACTCCTGGATAAAAGTGGAGATTCCATCGGTAATGTTCTGTATCAGATCATCCCACTTGAAGTTTTCTGCAAAAGTCGCAAGAGTGGTGAATGCACCGTTCAGCCCCGTTGCTAATGCATGAGCGATTTCAGTGAAATCTACTTTCTCAAAAATTCCATTCAGACCATCGGCAAAATCTTTTCCAATATCAGCATACGGAAGATTCTCTACAAAACCTGTAAAGATTCTCCATCCTTTCATAAAGGAATTTCCAAGCAGATTTCCAAGGTTTCCCCAGTCTACTTCGCTGGCAAGTCCGGTGATTCCTTCCGCAAATTTCTTTCCAATCTCTTCCCACTTGATACCCTCAAGAAGCTGGTTCATGGTGTTGACAATCGTATTGACACCAGCACCAATCGTTCTTCCAATGAGATCAAATTTCGTATTTTTAATGAGACTGTTAAAAGCTGTAGTGAACGCACTGGTGAATTTTGTGATTGTCGGGCCGACGTTGTTCCAGTTGATTGCATCGTAAATCTTTTGCATTCCCCAGTTGATGCCACTTGCCATAATCTTTCCAAGGCCGTCCCAATCTTTTTTCTTGAAAGCATTTACAATAGCATCTGCCATTTTGTTGGCACGGTTGCTCATGCTCTTAAATGCTTTGTCCCATGCCTTCTGGTAATTGGCAAGGGCTTCGTCCAGTGCCGTATCCAAAGCCGGAATGTGAGCATTTGCGCCCTTATTTGAACTGGTTGAGCCTGTGCCTGTGTCGTTGCTGTCGGCTTTACTGCTCAGCTGGTTCAATTCGTCAAAAGAAAGAACAGAAAGTGTCTTGGCGAGCTTCTTAGCATTCTTGTTCGAGTTGTCGATTGCATCACTGGCCGCATCCATATCGTCTGCGATATTGCTAGTATCTACAGAGATTCCGCCCATTGAAGCGACGGAATCGGACAGTTTAATGCCAAGAACTTTTGCCAGATATGCAAACATCCTTTGCAGTGCGATTGTTACCGCATTGATATATGGCAGAACCGTTTGCAGTACCGGGATAAACAGAGAACCAATTGTTCTTGCGAGGGACGCAAAATTGGATTGAAGCATACGAATCTGGTTTGCTGGCTGGTTTCGAATTGTTATCGTAAGGCTTTTTATCCTTACTTCTGCATCATTACAATGCAGTCCAGCGTACCTTTTTACCACGGGTTCTGCACCCGTACCGACCGATAGTGATGACTCTTGGGAAGATTATATTCTGTGGCATCGCAGTTACAGGTTCACTTCCTACGCGTTGCGGTTGACTGTGCCTTTACTCACAGCCTTCACTCTCTGATTACCGTTGCAAACGGCTTTCCAGCTTATTTCATCACTTATAACCCATATCCTACTTGCCGGTTTCGATATGGGCGACTAGACCAACGGCTATGCATTTATTACGCCGCTGGTTGGTTAATCGTATTAGCCAAATCACCCCATGCATACTGCGAATTATTCAACAAAATGATTGTTCTCAGGATGGTTTTGTCTGCCTGAGTTAAATTCGAGATGCTGGTGTTGATTCCCAGATTGTATAATTCCTGTTGCATATTTGCGTTACGGATATTAATACCGTATTTATCCATTGCACGAGACATACCCGTAAGACCGGATGCCATATCTTGCCATACATCCTCAAAGTCCATATTTCGGACAGATGCAAGGTCAGCACCAACCATGGTCAGAGCATTTGACAGCTTCAATGCAGTTTCAGATGTATCTCCCATAGAGGATGCCATCTGTGCAAACGTTGCCTGATACTGCATGGTTTTTTCCGGGTCAAGTCCAAGACTGGCAGTATTTATTCTGGTAAGATCACCGGAATCCGAAATCTCAAAACCTGTCAGCTTCTTGGAAAGTTGTTTTGCCCGTTCTTCAAAAGAATTAGCATATGCTTCTGCGGATTTCGCGCCGCTCTTCTTCCATTCATCAGTATCTACATTCCCGGCAACCTGTTTAAATGCGGCATTGAAATAGTTGAGAGTCTCGACATAATCCATTGCAGATTTTATAGGAGATATAAACAACTGCACTGCTCTCTTTGCCAGAAACATTTTTGCATACAAATCACTCAGCTTATTGGTAACAACGCTCAATGGATTCGATAGCTGCTTGATTCTCTGACTTGCGGATGATGCCGCTTTGCCAAGATTAAGCATAGCCGAAGCCGCTCTTTTCCCAAGTGAAATCACAAATGAGGAGAAACGCCCGAACGCATTTGATACACCAAGAATCACTCGTTCTGTAGTGAGCGCACTGGACGACATCTGGTTAAATGATCTGGAAACGGAATCAGATGAAATTTGGACTTTCCCGCCTGCCGCCGCTAATTGCGCTAATGCTTCTATCACACGAATAACATTTTCATTGACCGACGGTACTTTAGACAAAGAATCAAAAAACTTTTTTACTTCCTCAGCAAGCAATGACAGTTGCGTTGCTGTCTGCCCTGTTTTATTCCCGGCGGTCGCCAGTCGCCCGAGAGATTGAATAAATAAATTTAGTGATTCAGATACGCTTCCAACTGTCGACAGGCTTTCGACTGCTTTTTTTATACTTTCAGTCAACAAAGGCAAATCTCTGGCAACATTTCTAATAGTATTTTCTGTTGATGCCAACTTTGTAAGAGAGCTTACGAGGCGATTTACGCCAGAAGAAACGTCAGGCATGTTTGCCAATGCTGACAGGCTAGACACCATGCTCCCTAATTTCGATGCATCGAAATTACTCATATCTGTCTTTGACAGACGGTTCATTGCGTTTATGACGGAATTCAAGCCCGAGTCTTTAAAATCAACTTTGCTCATAGAAGACAACGCATCTGAAATTCGCTGCATTCCTGTTGACAACCCAGACGTTTTGGCATTTAAAGAATCGAATGTTGACACAACTTTTTGAAGTTCATTCGAATACTTTTGGATTCCATTGACATTGACGCTTCCCAATGCCTTATCCAATTTGGACAAACTTTTGGTCAAGTTGCTCACTGCCTGAACTGCTTTTGTGGTAGTGCTGCTGACCTGAATATCAAGGGTATCTATGGTATTGTCAGCCCTTAAACCACCTCCTTAAAACAAAAATAAAGGGCAGACAAGACTATTAATCCTGCCTGCCCTCTTCACTATTACTGTGATTTAATTCAAAATTTGCCTGCATAAGTTGCAGAGTCATAAGCAGTTTTTCTCTCTGCTTTTTCTTTTCTTTTTCGGAAAGATTCTGTTCTTCGGTTTCTTCTTTGACGTTTTGTAAAAATGGTTCTTTGATGTATTCTGCTTTGGATTTTTTTCCGAGGAGAACATTTGCGACAGCGGTCTGGACCGCACACATTGTGTACATATTCGACTGCCACGCTTCTGCATCGGATTGTTTCCGTTTTAATTTATAGGCTTCCATATATGGCTCTAAGTCATATGGCGTGGAATCCCAAAACTTTTCTTCAGAAACGCCAATGGAAAGATAGAGCGGAAGTAGTTTTTGATGGACTACTTCTGGGAACGTCAGGATTTCTTCTTGTGATCCTGAGGAATCTTGGTTATTCCCTGTTTCTCTTCCGCTTCCATTTTCTCTGTTTCCTTTATCAGACCGGATAAAAAACCGTTCTTCTCAAGCTCCTTACTTATTTTCTGGAATAAGTCAAAACCGCTCTTCGGATTTTCTTCCGTGGATTCATCCTCGTAGTCGTCCAGAAGGTCGCATACTTTTTCGTAAGCTGCTTTTTCTTCACTTTCTGTTTCGTATCCAAATTCATCTTTGTGTTTCTTCTGAAGTCCAACTAAAAGAAGCTCCGGCAGAATTCCGACAACTTCTTGCATATTTTCTACCCTGCCAGCAAGACTGGATGCTTTCATCAGAACATTTGTCTGTGACAGCACGCCGTATCCGAATTTTACTTTGTATTCTTTATCATTTACTTTGAAACTAAACATTATGTTTTTCCTCCCTGTTTCAAATTGCTTTAGCCAAGTCCGCTACTGCAGGCGGGGCTACTTTTGCAATCAGTCCCTTGTAACTGTTGATAATCAGTGAAATAGACATCGTAGCCGCTTCGTTCTGTGCGATCTCTGGCATTGGAATTTCACGTCCGCATTCTGCGACAACGAAAAATGCGTCTGCCATATCCGGGAAAATAACCTGAAACCATGTTGCCAGACCTTTTGCTTTATTTGTTTTAGAATCTTCGTACAGCTTTTTGATCTGTTTTACAGATTTGTCTGGATCCATGATGAACTCAATTTCCCATGTACCGCCTGTATCCTGTCTACCTGCGGCATACTGTGTGATAAAATCTTCCAGTGCAGAAACGTCAATCTGCTCTGTATCAAGTGAAATCCCACCAATAGAAGATGCTTCTTCAAGCAATGTGAAAGTTGTCGGCTTCTGTCCGGCAACTGTTTCAATACCATATGAAAAAGTAACGCCAAGTGTAGTTAATCGTGCCCTTTTAGACTCCTTTCTGCCTTACGGCGATAAAATATTGCAATAAAAAAGAGCCTATAAAGGCTCTGACACTTAACCCTGTGCCCGGGAGATAAAAGGATCACCGTCCTTTCTACTCATCTTTATTTGCCTGTTTTACAATCTGATTCACATAATTACTCAGTCCTGCGACAAGAATTCCCTGTGTGATTGCTGTAAAAATTGCCATCGCAATTTCCTGAGACCCGGAGATTGTAGAAGATGCGATTACATAAATTCCGCAAATCAGCACTCCCAAAGTTCCAAGAATTGCCGGGATGTATTTGTCCGGGATTGTTTCAGACTTTTTGATGCCCATTCCAATAAAATACAGCACTACTGCGACAATCAGAAGTTCCGGCTTTACATAATTCAGAATCTGTTCCATAATGTTTCACCCCTTTCTTAAAGTAATTGTCCGGTATAAATCCGGCTATATCTGCTGATAACACGCTTTATGCTATTATCAGCGTTGTTTTGCTTTACGGGTCCATACGTTCGGCGGAAGCCCATATCAACCATGGCTTTATGGCTTATTTCGTCAATCTCATAGGCTTTCGACGATGCCTTTGTACCAGATGCATACGATTCTGCCTGAAACGACGGCATAGTCGCGCATTCATCACCTGCCAGATTTCCCCTTGCAATGGGATTCCCGAGCATAAATAATCTTGCGTATGTTTTCTTGCTTGAAGCTATTGTCTGGCTTTCATCCATAGAATAGTTCCCTTTTCCGACAGCCTTTTCAATTTCTTTTGACCATCTGGAAAACACGTCTTCGACTGGATTTTTAATCGTATCTGGCCTTGTGATTCCTCCTTATAAAAAGAGAAAAGCACCCGCCGCTCAGGTAGATGCTTTTATATTGTATAGTATAACATTTCTTGATGTATGTTTCAGTATGGGATTTAAGAAGAGAATACTTCTTTTGCAATTCTGCGGATATTTTGCATGATTTCTACGCTCGCTTTGTAGATCGGCATGGTTGCTTCAGTTCCGTATGATCGCACCCACTCACCGGATTCAGACTCATATGTCCATGAGTCATTTTTCCCTTGCCCTTTTCCATATGAGCCGATAGTATAACCCAGCTCCTCGCCTTTTGGGTGTGGACTAGAACCTGCCGGGGTATTATAGTGGATTCCTGATCCAAATTCGATAAAATTAAGGTCAGCTCCTTCACATACAAGAGTAGCCTGTGCATAATTGCCAAAAGTGTTGATTTTAATGTATGTATTATGGTTCTTGTCGGAATCTCCCTGTGCCACCGCAATATTTTCTTCAATGACAGGGATTCCCAGCTCAGCCAACCTTTGAACAAACAATTCGTTTTTGCTTCGAAGACTGTTCTGGTATGCCTGTAATTCCTTAATTGCGTTCTGAATTGAGGCAGAATTCAAATGGCATTTAATTATTCTACTCATTCTCTGCTCCTATCTTCTTGATTCCATATCTGGCAACGTTGCCCCTCTGAGTATCAAGAACCTTTTTCAATCGGTAATCCGGCGGAGTTGTAGGAATACCATCTTCCAAAACCAGATTTCCCAGTGCGTCAACCTGCGGCACGGTATCAATCCAAAATACATCACCCTCTTGTGGACGGAAAGAACGGTTGAAAGAAGTAATGTACCTGTCGTAATCTGGCACGATTCCTGCCGATATTTCCTCTGGTGTTCCCGCGGTAGATGATACGGAAAACTTAAAACTTTGTGGTTGACTGTATGTCGGTGCGGTGTCTATCCCGTCAAGTGTTTCAGTTACTTTTGACCAATATACGGATTGTTTTTGGCGTTTTAATCCTCTCATGGCATATCCTCCATATCGTCAGTATCAGCATATTTTCGGCATTCGTATTCGAGAACATCTATATCTGTTTCGATCTCTTCTACGCTTTTGTCGCTATGCCCTTTAATATGCAAAAGTAAATCATACACCAAAGACCATAGTTTACTGATTATCTGTAATTTCGTCATGGTTCTCTGTTTCTTCCTTTAACAGCTCCGTAGTTGCTTCTCTCCATCTCTCCGGTACTTCCTCCAGTGTCATGATGCCGGATTTAATTCTACTTTTGAAAATTTTTGCCATCGCATTTTTCATGATTCTTCCTCCTGATTATCTGCTAAAATACACGCCAGTTCCACCAGTGCATCGTCCTGATCAGATATCAATGATGCCAGTTCTACCAGCGCGTTCTGAACGTCATCCAGTGTCAGCTTTGATGACAGTGCGTTATCAGTTCTGATTTTTTCCGACAGGTTGTTCTTTTTGATCAGCATATTCTGCCAACTCCTTTCTGAAAAGCTTGTTAAAATATCTATCTAGCTTAACAACTCCAGAACGGCTGCCTTTATTCATGGCCGCTCTGACGCACTTATAATGTTCCAGCACTTGCCGGAAAGCAACCTTTGAGTTTTTCATTCTTCTCAGTTTTCGCTTCTCATTGTTCAACTTACTTTTGATTCTCTTTAATGTAATCTTGCCAGTCGGATGTTTTAGAAAAGTAAAACCGAGAAATTTGATTGGATTTTTGATAGGCTGAATGTAAGTTTTATTCTTAGATAGTGTCAAATGTAATCTGGTGCATTCCTCTTCTATCAGCTTTAATACCTGCTCACATTCGCTTTTTGTTCCGATGTATCTGAAATCATCCATATATCTCTCATATGAACCGTTGTCCAGCAGATGGTCGAGTTCGTTCAGGAAGGATACTGCTGAAAGCTGATTAATCTCGCTTCCAAGACCAATGCCTGTCAGTTGACCGTTTGAGTTAACTACATCCGCATAGTACCCAAAAGCCCATGTGTCGGATATATACCGGTTCATCTCTTTTAATAAGTCCTCATGTGAGATTGAATCAAAATATCCTTTTAAATCTGCACATAGGCAATAATCATTCATGCGCGCATTCCTCAGAATATTTTTAAAAGTTTCTCTCGCGTTATCTACGCCTTTTCCTTTTATACAAGCAAAATTGTTGCTTATCAGATTTGGAATTACGTCTACGTACATGAAGTTCACTACAAAACTTGCCTGTGGGATTCTATCTATATATTTTGTTGATGTTACAATCCTGTATTTAGGATCAAAAATTTCAAATTTCTCGCCCTTCTGTGTATGATAACTTCCGTTCATCAGCGAACGGTGAAGTTCATACGTCTTACTCAGGACATACATATGAAATCTGGATACAGAGTTCTTGTATCCGACGCTTCTATGGCATCTGTGTTCTGCCAGAAGCAAATTTGAAAAATTACACACGGTCTCTTGTACCGCGGTTTCTGTTTGGCTTTCGCCGGGATATACGTTCCTTACAGTTGCATTACCATGCATAGTTTCTTCCTTTCTAGGACTACTTCTATAAATATTACGTTGCATAAAGTTAACGCACCGTAATCGGGCGCGAAGCGGTTGCCATTGTTCGCATTATTGTTGTCGTTCGCACCAGAGGGCGCCACTTGCCTTGCGTTGTTCGAGTTGTTGGCGTTCGCAGAGCGGCTCCACCTGGAGGAATTTACAACATATACCCCATGATTTTATTTGATTTCTGCTCTTTTACGGGCAGTTGCATCTTTCCATGAAATCAGACTTTTTCTGGTCTCTACTAGCAAATATATCCAGTATGAAATGGTTGAGTCTGCAAATGGTTTATGGAAATGCAGCACCCTGATGCAATGCTCTATCCGGTATGTTTGAGCGATTGCCGTTCTTTGCAATCTTATCCGCTCATTGAAATTCATCATCCTTTCTTCTCTATTCAGGTTGTTTCCTACATAATATCCGTTTGCTTCAAGAACTATGGCTCCTATCCCTATCAGCGTCTTCACGATAAGCTCACCTATCTGGTTATATCTCTGAGGAACATGGTGATTATTGTCATGCAGGACGCCATTTTTATCTCTCTTTTGTTTGGGTTTGCATACGCTCATGGAGTAATCTGTTAATTTCAGTAATTTGTTGTACGCATCCAATTCGACATTTGTAGGAGTACGTTTTTCTTTTAATTGCATTTGCTACCTCTCATACGGCAGAAGCTCACGCTTCCGCCGATTCAGTTGATTCTCGATGGTCGGCTACGCCAATTATGTAAGCGGGCGCGACGCGGTAGCCACCGTTCGCACCATAGCTGTCGCTCGCACCAGAGGGCGCCACTCGCCTCGCGTAGCCCGAGTAGCTGGCGACCGCAGAGCGGCTCCACCTATAATCCTGTGGAGTTCCGCCTGCCTGACGAGCTTTAGCGCGTGATGCAACAGCATCATTGGTAAGCTGGTTATTTGTGTATATACCATAAAGCTTTGTAATCTGTCCTTCGTCTGTCTGGGTGTTGAACGACATTTCTTTCATGCTGAGCAATGTTGCGACATCTTCACAGGTATACAACTGATACCTTGTGAATTCATCGTTCATGCCATGTTCTACAGCCACGACGCATGGTTTTATCAGATTTGCAAATCTCGGGTCAAGTCCCCACATAAAACCTTTTTCACCGAGCATTCCATTTAATGTATCGTTCTTATGTGCGCGGACGGGGTTCATGCTCTTTTCACTGCTGTTCATACGCTGTCTCAAGTTCGATACGTTCCATTCATTGTTTCCGTAGCACACATGTCCAAGATTATTGTATATGATTCCGACAGAATCCATTGACTGATTGACTGTGAAATTCTCAAGCGTTCTAATATCAACATATTCTTCTCCGGGCTGTGCAACCTGTCCTACAAATTTCACAGTGTCAGAATTATAAAACGCTTTTGTGGCACAGCAATATGGTTTGCAGGTCAACTCATATACACCTCTTGCGTCTCCAGTCGTTTCTCTGTTTCCTCTGGAATAGAATTGTAACTGAATGTCTCCTGTTTCTTCTGTCGCAATAATATCGTTTAAAATTTCGAATACATAATATAATCGCTTATAGTTGCACCACCAGTCAGATGTGGCGTTTTCTGTATTATATACATAATACTTGCCTTTCAGAAGCGTATATCCCGGAGTAACACAAAGAGCGGATTCTGGATAATCGTAGTTAAAGGCATTTGGAACATAAGTCTGCTCAACTATAGCGAAATGTTTCACGTCCGGGTCTTTTGGGTGAGTTACATTTGCTCCGGTTGGGTCAAAATCAACGAACGTGTGTGATACCTGTTCATAATTCATTTTCACATAAATCAGGTCGGTTTCGAAAGGTATTCCTTTTACAGCGAAGCCAAAATCACTTGTATTTATAGATTCTTCCAGATACATCCATGAGTCTCCCCGGTACTCAAACACATAGGTATCATCATCGATTCTTCCAACCTTACGAATAAATTTCTGTTCGTCAGATACTTCAAAAGACAAATTTCCGTTGTTCGATGTAATAGACAGAGTTTTTATTCGGTTAACCATCAGCTCGTCACCTATATTCACATAGTCCTCAATCTTACCAGAAACCAAAGCTTCTGCCAGTTCGTCATAAGTATCGATTGACATTTTTTTATTAAGTTCCTTTATTGCCGACTGAATGTTAGTGATACTTCGTGACTGTTTCTCGGTGGATTCCTTCAGTGAGACAATATCCGTCTTGTTTTTCTCGATCTGCTGTGCCTGCTCTGTCGTAGCTCCGGGCTTAACTGGATTCTTTTCAAGGTACTCGTTTACCATATTTTGTATGGTGGTATCTGCTCCTTCTTTCGTCAGATATAATGACATATCAATTGGCGCACCCATAGTATCCCATGTAACACCATTCCACGCTACATTCATACCAGCTTCACCGTAGATGGATTTAGACTCGATATTGTACATATCACCTATAGATGGATTCAGTGGAAGCAAATCAGCAGTCGCAACTGTGCCTTTGTATCTTACAGGACTATTTAGCTGTGCTTCCATGTCAGTAATTTGGTGCTTCAGAAGTGCGTATACTTTCTTTGCCGTTAATGCCATATATTTCTCCTTTACAGTTTATACCACGTATCAGTGGGTTTATGATATTCGTACAGTTCGGAAGTATCAAGGCATAGTGCTGACGACCCACTCTGTACATAATGTGGAAGTTTCGATACATCTTTTGACAGTCCTTCGTAATCACGAACCATACCTCTTGCATCCGTGCATACCCAACTGCCTAAATCCGGCAATTCGTCACCGGGATTATACTTGATTCCATCAAAAATTACTGTGTTCTCTGCTTTTGCCATCTATGCAATCATCCTTTCTGCCCCAACAGGAGCCACATAAGTAAATCGGTTTCCTAAAATATCTCTGGCTGTACCTATGACAAACTGCCCATAGTCTGCCAGAATATTGCACACGAATTCCTCTGCATCCACCCAATATCGTTTCTTGACCATGCGGTGAAGTTCTGGCAATAAACCATAACTGAACATCACACAATGTCCTAATTCATGGATAAACACACGGTTCAGGAGTTCTCCGTACAGATTATTTGCAATCGAAATTGTCATTGTAGAATAATCTGATACTGCAAGCGTCCTCTGCCCTGTGCGATCAATCAGAACATCATCATGGGGCGAAACAAAGTGAACTTGCCATAAGTCCCCGTTCATATAGAATTGTTTCAGCATGGTTTCTCACCATCCTTTCCACTAAAAAACCCCTGCCGCATTACTGCAACAAGGGCTTAATCTTATCTTTTGTTTAGTTCATCTGCTGTATCAGACGGGTCAGATCAGTTCTTATCTGCTGTTTGAGATTTGCGTCTGCATCCGACCACATTTCAGACATCGTGCGGATAACATCTTGTGTGTACTCTTTCATGGACTCGTCCATTTTTCTTTTGGATTCCGTATCATTGGAATCATGGTAATGTCTGCGATTTTCGCTGTATCTGTCGTAGGTTTCACCGTATCTGGACTGCTTGTGGTTCATTCCATCCATCCTCATATCACTACGGTCTGGATGATAACCCATGCGGTACATATTACGTTCAAACTCTGGATTGTTCAGATACTCGTCCATCCAGTCATCATCTTCCATGTACAGATATGGTTTATATCCCATACGACTTCCTTTGCCTTTCGGGGCAAATCTGCCGTTTGCGTAACGATACCTATCATATCCCATGCGTCCAAGATACTTCTCTTCCTGTTCGCATTCGTCCATAGCTTCTACGATTCTGTAATCTTTATCTGCACAAATCGCACACTTTACGGATTCCATGCAATCTTTCAGATCGTCCCAGTCTTGAGCACTGAGATTATCGAAGCCATGTGCTTTGGCTTTTTCCATAGCCCATTTTCCCATTTCCATTGCAACTTTATGCATTACATTGCCCCCTTTCTAACAGCCTGTGTAACAGGTGTGTCTGTCGTTGGGGCTGTACCATTAATTGCTGTCAAATTGTTACTTGGACTACAAGCCGGATTTCCTAACATCTTGAATGCTCCACCAGTTGCACTTGTAGATACTCTGGTTGCGTATTTTGTTCTAGTTCTTACACCGCAAGCCGTAACCTGCGCACAGCAACGATTCTGTAATGGATACAAATCCGTTCCCGTTCCTATCTGAATCATTACCGGGGCGGCAATCGTAGTGGTTGTTGGTATACTTTGCGAGATCACAATACAATACTTTTCTCCATTGCTATAATTGCCTGCCGGAAGTGTGATTACAAGATTCCCACCAGTAAACGCAACAGCTTGGCTAATTACAAGATGATTGCAAAGTTTACAAACATTCTTACAACTCATATTTCTACCTCTCAATCAAAATAAGAGGTGAGCCGAACTCACCTCTTAGAATTTAGTCAACCTCTAAGGGTGAGTTACTTAGCAACAACTGCCGTTGTATCCGTTACATCCTGCGTATGCATACGGAGCCGGTACCTGGAATGCAGGAATCGGAGCCGGATTGATTGCATTGATTAACTGCTGTGTCTGTGCGGACATTGCAGTTGTAAGCAGTGCACTCTGGCGATCCTGAGATGCCGCACGTTTCAGATCAGAATTCTCTGCCTGAAGTGTAGCGATTTTATCCTGAGTCAGGAAATCAAGGATTGCTCTGGTGTTGCTGTTCTGGTTTTCCAGAAGATCTCTGGTGTTATTGCTCATTGCGTTCTGGATTGCACAGGTGTTGGTCGCCATATCGTATCTGATTTGCGCCTGTCCTTCCCTATTGTCGCAGCAACACTGAGCTAACTGAGCCTGTAATGCATTTGTATTCTGCATATTAGCCACTGTATCAGCATTGATTGCCTGCTGAATACCATTGAAACCCTGAAGCATTCCAACATTCACGCCGTTGAAACCACTCTGCATGGTATTGTTGAGAGCATATGTGCTATCGCAGACACCCTGCTGAATGCCTCTGATACCGTTCTGAATATCATTAAGAGCAAAACTCTCGTTAATATCTGAACGGGTTGCCCATCCTTGGAAACCTGCACCATTTGTGCCATTTCCACCATTACCACCGAAGCCACCGCCCCAGCCGCCAAAACCTCCCCATCCGAAGATTGCGAAGATCAGCACAAGCCAGATAAGTGAAAAGCCATCGCCGCCCCACATGTCATTGGCACGGTTATTAGAGCCTGTAGCGGCGGCAATGTCGCTAAGACTGTAATTAGAACCATTCATCATGTTTTTAGTCTCCTTAAATTTTATTTACAATAGGAGACATCCGCGGCTGTCGTCCCAAATTGTAGCGATTCTAAATCACCCAATTATGGGGAAATGTTATAATCCAAGGAATTTCTGGATAATTCCGTCTGGTGATAAGTGCTTTTCGTTAAATACATTTTGCTGTATTTGATGCAATTGATCTGTATCACCTTTTTTGTATAAATCCAATGCGTTCTTCAACGTTGGATTATTTCCTGCAAATTTACTCATGTCGTTCATCATGTTATCAACACTTCCGAACCTCTGAGAAATCATTTTTTCAAATTGCTTTTTCATCATGGCATTTGGGTTGAAACTCATCTCTGTCTACCTCCGTTCTGCTTAGATCCCGATGTCTCCGACATTTGTGTCGGGAACATGTTCTTTATTTCAGAAATCTCAGAACAAACATCGTTTCGAAGTTGATTAAACATTGCTTCGATGTCAATCTGTTTCTCTTCCTGCTTCGGTTGCTGCTGTTCGTCTGGATTCAAAAGTCGGTAAACAAAAATCCTGCTTCTTCCGTCTGCCTGCAATTGCTTTTTATATATTTCTGTTCCGTCTGTCTTTGGATAGTAAACAGGATTGCCGGACATATCAACGTCCTTGGCCTTTACTGTATCAATTCCATCAACCATCTGCCCTTGTAACATGGCAATCTGTGGAACCTGTTGCATTGGCTGTTGCATCTGCATTTGTCCATAAGGCATTATCTGCTGATAATTGCTTTGCAACTGTGCCAGTCTATCTTGATACGGCTGTGTCTGCATCTGCTGATACGGGCTTGCCATCACTGGTGTTTGGTAATATGGATAATTCGCCATAAATATTCCCTCCTGTACGGGATTCCAGAATCATGTCCATATCGTCTATAGACAGATGCTTCTCCCATAATCCTTCATAAGGATTTTTTAATATAGGCATATTGATTTCTCCTTATGCTTATATTATATAGGAAGGAGGTTTGTATTCCCACGCCATGAGTTCGCCACAATAACGTCAATATAAAGAAAAGCCCCGATCAACACATCGGGGCAACTTTGATAATTTTCTTCTTTATTTTATTGTTAATTCGGTCTATGGTACGTGGGCTATACCCCATAATTTCAGATGCTTCCCACAAAGTTTTTTCTTCATAGACACGTAAGCGAAACAGGATTTCTTCACGTTGATTAAATCCTGCTTCTTTTAAGTAAAACTGTCTTTCTCTTTCGGAAAAGTTTTTATAGTCCATAACTCCACTGTCCTCCCCACAAATGGAATCAAAAAACACCGCTTAGCATAAATCCAACAACTGCTCCAACGACTGCGGTAATGATACATACAATAATAGTATCATATCGTTTACCCGGAACTGCCATAAGAATTTTTAAATTGTTGTTCATTTCATCGACCGTTTCTTTAATGTGGTCTAAATCATTACCGTATAAAGCAGTCTTCTGTTCTAACGTTCCAATTCGTCGATAAAATTCACTATTTTTCTCAGACTGTTTTTCTATCCTTGCTTCAAGTTCTGAAAAGCGGTGTTCGTTAAAGCACTCATGTTCGCATCCCATCGCTATTCCTTTCTTTCACTCCCTGTAAGTCTTTGCTTCTTCCCTACAATATTGCGAAGCAACCCTGCGGCGCACGGGAGGAACGATACGCCACGTATCCCAACCGACTTTTAAAACCCTGCAAAAGGAAAAACCCCATGATTGACATAGATTTCTGTTTCGGAATTCCAACTCCGATTGACAGAGCTTTCTGAATGAGAACTCTGGAATTCGGCCCCTTGTTTCGTAAGAAAATAAAGAGCTAAATCAAATATACAATCATAACATTTTTCCATATCGCTGTTGATCTTTTCTTCTGCATAGCTTGAAGGATAATTTCTTTTTTTCTTAAAGGAACGAATAGCTCTCTTTACAGAAAGAGAAATTATCTCTTCGGATTCTACGTTTTCGGCTAAATAAGCTGTTAGGTCATTCTTGAGTTCTTCGTTCCTTTAAGTTCACCTACCCTTGCTTGCTCAGGAATTCTGAGATGATACCAGCCTTATTTGTTGCGGTCAGGCTATAGCCTCTGTCACTTGCAAGCTGCTTGATCTGATTTACGGTCATTTCAGACAGCTCGCCTTCTGTGTATTTCACATTTACAGATTGTGACTGGCTGCTTTTATTGAGACTATAGCCGCTTATTCCCCCGCCGTATTTGTACCGATAACGATACCGCCATTTGCTTTCGGTGCAACAGGAACAAACATGCCAGATGCTTTTGTCCATACTGCTACTGGATCAGGTGTAGCCCACATGGAGAGTGTCACGAAAGATCGGTTTTCCTGCTCGATAAACTGTCTGTACTCATTTTCTTCCGGTGTTACACCCCACAGACCAGTTCCGAAAGAACCATCAGGATCAGCTTCGTACAGTGTGAAGACGTTTTCTTTAAAGTATCTTCCTGTTTTGAGTGTGCCGTCAGCTTTTCTGTAACGGAATTTTTCGTCACAGCGTTCAATTGTGATTCCGTATTCCTGCATAAGCAGATTTGCAAGTTCCTGTTTGGTTAGAAGACGTTTGTTTGCAGTTCCAAGGACAGCAGTCTGCATAGCAGTATTATTTCTGAGTTGGTTGATGATCTTGAGAGAAGTCACTGCTTTAGAAACAACGAAACCGTTTTCTTCCGCAATATTCACCATTTTCTGGATATCTCCCATTGCGTCTGAATCCGGCTTAGACCAGTCGGTAAGGGTAACTTTACATTCTGATGGAACGCCGTAGTCAATGGATAAATCCACATGATTTTCTTTTACTTTCACGACACCAGTACTAAGGAACTGACCTTTCATAACATTTGCTCTGGCAACAACACCCTCAAACAGGTTCGCTGCATCATCAAAAACAAATCTTGTAAGTTCTTCGTTGTCTGGCACTCCGTTTTCGATAGCCTGCTGCAATCTTTCTGACTGATTGATCTTTCTTTTGATAGAAAGTTTTTCGGTCAGAACTTTCTCGAATCCCGGTCTGCTACCGATTTCTGCTTCGGTATCGAGTGCATGAACGAACGCAACTTCTGGAAGTCTCTGACCACTCATAAGCCTGTAATACTCAGCTTTCCAGTACTGCGTTTTTCTGTCTGGGAAAATAGTATCAAGAATACCAGGTCTTGCAATACTATAATTTTGGGAGAAATTTAACCTTTCTTCTGCTGTAATAGTTTCTAATACATTGTACGGCATCTATTCTACCTCCTTAAAACACCGGATCTTCTGTGGTTACAAATACAATTCCTGCTTTTTCTAATTCCGTTTTTGCAGTCGGATCAACGCTTGCTGGAAGCCTTTTTTCAAGAACTCTTCCTGCTACGATTACGGAAATTGGTCTTTTTTCATCGTCTGTCATGTCTACGTCTTCAAACACGATACCGATTGCTCCTGTTTTGTTCTCAGGGTATACAGAACCAGCCTTGATGATTTTCTTATCGTTTACTTGTGTTGCTTTTGTCTGCTCCGCTGTATGGGTTTTGAGCACAAGTCCTACCTCGGATTCGAGGATATTCGGTGTAGACTCATACTGTTTTGTTTTCATAAAAGCCATGATCTAGCTCCTTTCTGTGTTGTTAAAAATTAGTAGGTGCGTTTTCTCCTGTTGATATTTGCTCCGGATTCATGCGAGCAGAGTATTGTTTTGCGTATTCTGCCGCTGCACTCTTTTCTTCTTTCTTTCCACTGCCTTTTCCACCGCCCGGATTCGGAGTATTATCAAGGGTCTCTTTCTCCCAAGTTGCTTTTGCGGTTTCAAGTGCTGTTTTATTTGCTTCGGAAACTCCTTTAACAAAAGTCTCAGCTTCTTTCATCGCATCCTCTTCTGGCATAGATGAGAACGCTTTGATTGCTCCTGCATACGTTTCTTTTGGAAGGCCTGCGTTCACAAACATAGAAGTAATGTCACTGGTGAGAGCTTTTCTGTTGGATTCTGCAAGTGCTGTTTCCAGATCAGAAATCCGCTTCTCGTTCTCTTCTTTTTCTTTCTTGCGCTCAGCTTCCTGTTTTTCCGCTTCAGTCATGTTCTGCTTTTTCAGTTCTTCCAGTTCCTCTTCCAGTGCTTTTGCTTTTTCTGCATCCTCTTTCATCTTCTGGGCTTTTGCTTTTTCTCTTGCCACATCAGAATTGGACTGATTAAGAAAAGAAGTGATCTGCTCGTCTGTCGCGTCTGGAAAAATCTTTTTTACATCGTCTCTTGTCATTGAAATCTCCTCTCACCAATACGCTTTTTTTACGTTGTTCGCTCAACACGAGGTGTCTCCCATGATTACGCTATCGGGATGCATATTTGGGTATAAAAAAAGACGATTTCTCGTCTCTGATTAACTGTATTTAACTGAGCATCTGCAATTTACGATTTCTTTACTTTCTGCTCCAAGTGAAGTATCATGTGGAAACATCAGCAAACTATTTCCAACTGCGAACGCTTCATCTATGGGTATTTTTGTACCACCAACCTCTAAATGAGTTGGACGTTCTCTTTCGTCTCCGATGTCGACCCATGTTTTATAGGTTTTGCCAGATTCAACGGCGTCGACATGTGCTTTGTAATTCAATAATGTATTTGCTTCGCATTCAGAAATGAACATCGCTCTATCGTTGGACAGGTAATAAGCATTATCGCTTGTACTACTTTCATCCTCAGAGTTTGATTCTGGAAGATGTGAAAATGTAGTGTCTACAATCTGTCTCGAAAACTCAATGATGTAATTTTGAATATAAGGATCTATCTCCGCATAGGAAGATGCAATTTCTGTATATTTCTCCTGCAACTGAGATTTTATATATTCTCGATCAATTTCACCGGTTTCAAGCATAGTTTCAACTAATGCAAAAATATAGAGAATAGCTTCTTCCATTTGCTCAGAAAAAGCTATTCTCTGTTTCTTTTCCTTTTCGGAAATTTGCATTTTTTCAAAATATTCTTTATACGGTTCGCTTCTTCGCTTACCGCACTGGATATTTAATTCATCAAATGATAAAATGGAACTCATTCAGTATCACTTCCGTTCGGCTGTGCGACTGAATTCTGTTTACTTTTATTTAACAATTCCTGTGCTTTTTGCATTTCTGAGTCTGGATCTGCCAGTTCTGGATATACCGTTCCAAGATACGGAAGACTCATCTCATAGACTTTTTGCGGATCACTAAATAGCCCGCAAGTAATCAGCGCAATCAGCGGATGGATTTTGTTTTTGAACAGATAATCAAGGGCTTGTGCTTTGACGAGCATATTGTCTGTTGGGTTTCTGGTAATCTTTACATCAAAATCTCTGGTGGAAATCTTGATGTCTTTTGAAGTTTTACGGATGATATTTAAAATGATTCTGGCAGATGCTTTCTCCGCTTCTTTCACAAAAGGCTCTACCAGTTTGGCATCTCGTTCTGCGAAGTCCCCGAGTTGTTATCGTAAGGCTTTTTATCCTTACTTCTGCATCATTACAATGCAGTCCAGCGTACCTTTTTACCACGGGTTCTGCACCCGTACCGACCGATAGTGATGACTCTTGGGAAGATTATATTCTGTGGCATCGCAGTTACAGGTTCACTTCCTACGCGTTGCGGTTGACTGTGCCTTTACTCACAGCCTTCACTCTCTGATTACCGTTGCAAACGGCTTTCCAGCTTATTTCATCACTTATAACCCATATCCTACTTGCCGGTTTCGATATGGGCGACTTGCCAGTAGCTACGCATTTATCACGCTACTGACCTTGTTAATCCATTACGCAGATATACAGCATTACCAGTATCACCGCCGGTGTTGCTTTGACGGTTTGGCATCGCTTCTACAATCAGCATATTGTTATAAATATCATCTTTTGCGACTTGGCTCTCTGACTGATTCAATTCAGCAGTCATTAAATCAACGTCTGACTGGGTTCCGTTCCCTACGTCCTTGACGGATACCGCTCCAAGTTTAACCATCTTCAAAAATTCCTGCTCATCAATTTCACAGTTCTTAAATTTCATAAGAGCCTGTACAAATTGTTCAACACCATTCAGGCGATCAGATTGATATTTGTTAATCGCATCGTACATCGTGATTGCAATTTCAATATCAGACAGCCTGTCGTGATTGTTTTTATACTCAACAATCGGGATTCCTCCAAAGCCATTGATTCCAGAACTTCTTATATTTCCGTTTTGGATATCAAAATATTGATTAGAAGAATAGCAGCGATAATACTGTTTATTGTCTTCGTCTTTTAATATCTGTACAGAAAGCATCGGTTTTCCATTTTGGCTAGAATATACGATATAAACATCTCCAGGATACGGAATAAATATCCGAAATGGTGGTAAATCTCCATCTTCTGTCCAGTCCTCTTCCTTAAGAATTGCTTTGTACGAAGTACCGACCGCACTCTGGTAAATTCCAAGCTGGATGTTTCTGGCATCTGCATTCGCTTCGTCCAGATAATCATTCAGCAAATCGACCTGCGTATTTACTTCTTCACTTGCTTTCTTTTTCTTGCATACATACTGTATGGGTTCACCGTATATTTGTCCTGCCTTAAACTTGACTGTTTCAAGCGCATGGTTTTCTACGATTTTGTTATTTACCTCAGGGCGCACAAGTTTCTCACGATACAAAATCGGCTGGTCTCCTTTGTAATATCGGTAAAGATAATTAATCAAAACCCTATTTCGGTTATGTATGCCGATAGTATCAGAAAGAACCTTTTTCACATTTTGAGGTGTTATTCGGTCTACCCCGGTGTAAGCAGTTTTACGTCCGAAATCACCACCACACAAGTCAATAAAGTTTGATATGTTTCTTCCCACTGCCTATACCTCCCTGATTTTAGGCATGAAAAAAGCACCGAGAAAAAATCTCAGTGCTTCGTATTTTTACACTATACATTATACAGTATTTAGGCGTATGTTTCAGTATGGGATTTAAGATAAATAGCGGGAATTCTCAGTTATTTAATTGATGAGATGAAAGCAAAATTTTGTTGTAATGAATACTCCCTTCAACCGTCAAATTTACGAAACTGTTTTGCGTATAAGTCTGAAAAATCTGCTTTATTTATGTTATACTTGTTATATAAATGATGCTCATAAATGAGCTTGTTTTCCGTTAATTTTGTATTGAGAGAGGAGCGAGAAACATGGCTTTAGCAGCAATCAAATATCGTGCGTATCCAACACCGGAGCAGGCGGAATTCTTTCAGCGTACGTTTGGATGTGCCCGTAAAGTGTGGAACTGTAAGATTGGAAACAATCATCGTTACTTTAGAGAGAGTTATAAGCAGCTTGCAAGAGCACAGCGTAAGCTGTCACGTAGAGTTGGCTCTGCTAAGAAGGAACGTAAGTCTCATAATTACATGAAACAGCTTGCAAGGGTAAACAGAATCCATAGACGTATTGCCAATCAGAGGTTAGACAATCTGCATAAAATATCAGCTATGCTTGCCAAGCAGTACGATATTGTCTGCGTAGAAGACCTGAATATGAAAAGCCTGTCTAACAAGGGCTTTGGAAATGGAAAGTCTACCATGGATAATGGTTACGGAATGTTTTTGGTCATGCTCAAGTACAAGCTGGAACGGAAAGGTGGATACCTTGTAAAAGTAAGCAAATGGTATCCATCCTCTCAGCTCTGTTCTGTCTGCGGTAAGAAACATTCTGAAATGAAGATTGTTAAGAACAATCGTAAGCAGGAGTATCTTGTCTGCGATTGCGGTAACCGTATGCAGAGGGATTTGAACGCTGCTAAGAACATCTTAAATGAAGGATTAAGAATCTTGAATTCTTAACATAACATAAATAAATTTTACAGTAGGATAGGACCTATCCGAACTTATACGCTTGTGGACATTGAGTAAGACTTAAGAAGAACTACTTCTTAAGCATCGATGGTTGAAGCAAGAAGCTCTGTAATATTCAAATTACGAGTAGGTCACGAGTCAAAACCTTTTATTTTCTGGACTTCTGCTATCGCTGTTAAATGAAGCGATTTTGTCCACTGATACGCATACCCGATTTCGTCGGCAATCACTCCAAGAGATTTGCCTTCGACATATTTTTTGAACAAAATTTCATACAGTACGGAATTCTCTACAGAATCAATAGTTCTGATAATTTCCATTCTTTTTTCAATGTATTCATCTGTGAGAGCTGTGATCTCAGATTCGAGATCAACAATCTTTGCAACCAGGTCTCCTACCATATCGTGACTGCCAGAGGTCTGTACACGCTCTGATTCGTAGCAGAAAGACTTTAATCCTGTCGCGTGAGATTTCAGCTGTTCTCGTTCAATATACTTATTCCTGATGATTTTATCGTACCGTTGGATTTGATTTAAGTATTCTCTTGTATTCCTTGATTAATGTCTCCTTCCCCAAAATGGATTTTGAACTGCCTGAGCTTTTCCCCCTAGTGGATTTTGGACAAGTTCAGCCATCATAGCTAAACTATCAATTCCGTCATCGTGAGGTACTTTTGCTTTTGTTGTGTATGTAGTTACATTGGATATAAACAAGCCATAATCTGACTTGGGCTTATATTGACTTGGATGTAGAAAATAAAAATGTTTTGATATGTAATCAGAATTTACGAGGATTTTGGTCTCCTTATTTGCCAGGGTAATTCTTGGCTCAATCTCGGCCCTGCATTTTCCCTCAATAAGCTTCTGAACGTTATATGCAACACGGTTTCCGGCATTATTTGACTCAAACCTGATTTTGTGTGGATTATGTCTGATCAGAATGTCCGCTGTTTTCTTATCAAGAATTCCATAATCTGTATTATCATCAAAAACTACATCTGGAAAAAAAAATTTATCTCCATATTGGTATGCGATTGGCAACGACTCAAAGTCTGTTCCCTTATCTTTTGTATCACATACCGCCCAAATTGCATCTGCTTCTCTATTTGGAATAATAATGTAATCATCTGTGCATCCTTCCGGTATATCTTCTTTGCTGAAAAAGAATCTTTTCAACTTGTCTGGCGGAAGCAACAAGCCTTCACGCTCTACCGGCTGTTGCATATAAAGACAATTAAACGAAATTTCATCCATTGATTCTTTTGCATCATTGAAATATTTTTCTGAAAATCCGTTTACAGAAAACAAAAAATTGCTTTTACCGTTTTCGTCTAGTGCCGGAACGGCTATAAATCTGGCTCTTGGATTTCCTTCATACAACTGCTGCAACTTTCCGATGGGGTCATGTACTGACCATCTAGTAGCAATGTAAAACTCTTTGCATCCTTCAAGTCTACGAGAACGAAGGTCATTTACTACTTTTGTCCAGAGAGTATCCAAACGATTTTTATTCAGAGCTTCTTCGATACCAGACACAAGGTCATCAGCAGTAAGAAATCTATTGCAACGTGTAGCACCGGTCAGTGATCCGTCAATAGATCTAAATGTCCATGTCTTAAATCGTCCATTTCTTTCGAGGTTAACTGTAGTTTCCTTTGCATTTGTTCCCTGCATTTCAACGTCTGGAAAAATTTCATGCCAGGTATACTCAACCGGATCATTGATAATTTCCAATACACCATCGTAAAGAGAACGGGTCAAAATACTACTATGTGCAGACGACAGGTTGAAATCATTCGGGAACCAGCCGCCGACTAACGAAAGGAAGAAATCTTCAAGGGTAGATTTTCCACATCCCGGAGGAACGCTCAGTGCAAAAATATCAAGTTTATCATCCATCAGATCTTGTAATGAACCGATAATGTTGTGTTTTAAAAACACATTTCTTCTTGGCTGGTAAAAACGCTCTTTTAAAATTCTATTCTTTTCCAAATACAGCAGTCCGCTATCCACTTGATAATTACGTGCTTCAAAAAGCAAATAATTATAATAGAGTTCTTTGAATTCTTCGGATCCGGTCTGTGTCAATAAAGCAAGCGAAGCATTCTTCCCAACATTACTCATTCGTATTCCGGCTTGACGATAATCTATGTTTTCTTTAAAAGAGTGTTTTTCATCCATCCCATAAACCCAAGAATATAATTTGTTCCATTTATCTATGGGTGAAAGGTTGCTTTCTATAATATTCTGACCAATCGCTTCGTACCACTCAATTGACCCCTCTGTAATTTTCTGCATAAAAAATGAGCCAGACCTCCCTTCTTCTTAGGATTTAGTCTGGCTCTCATGTGGCTCTCTGACTGTTTATTCTAACCAATCATTATCTAAGTAATAAAATCCAAAAACAACAATTCCTGTCAAAATAACCCAGAAAACACGAAATAAAATCAACCATACTCCGGTTTCCAAATGTTTTACCGTTTCTTCGATGTTTCGGTTGTTGTAAAATTTAGTCTTATCACTGATTGTTTTGTCTTTTAGTGACGTAAAGATTGTTCCTTTGTACTTTGTCCCAACTCCGTAGTATTTATATCTGATACGGCTTGACTCTTTTACCGTATCAATGTACTCATCATCTGGAAGAACAATTTTATTGATTTTGAAATCAATTCCACAGAAATTTATCTTTTTAGCTTTCTTACTTTCTTTTCCTACATAATCCCATGTCCAATACGTTTCTGTGGTGTAATAAGTTCTCTTCCCAGATTTATGTGCTACTCTTCTGGTGTGCCGCGTGTATTTTTCCTTTACTTTTTTAACATACATGTATTTGCCACCAATTTCCGGGTAAGTAACTGTATCTACAGCTTTTAATTCGCCATATACAAAAGCATTACCGACATTGGTTTCCATTCCATATTGAAATAAATCCGCGGATTGAATCTTTACTGCTTTATTGTATTTATCGTTTTGGTTTATCTGCCAGTCGGATATTTTGGAAGAAATCAACACTCCAACAAGAAACATTACTGCGATAATGGAAATACTGGCAATAATTTCTCTTTTCGTAATCTCGAAGTTTCCAAAATCCCAACCTCTATCCGTCTTCATATCTTATTCCTCAAACAGGTTCTGTGGTGCCGTTTCTGGTGCATCGAAATCAAGCAATTCAAAGTCCTTTTTATCATATCCAAGCATATTCAAAAACGATCTCTGAGGAAATGCTTTTACATATTTGCGGTATGCTTTGACAGACTTGTTGTAGTTCTGTCTGTATTCCGCAATAAGATTTTCTGTCATAGAAAGTTCTGTCATAAGTTGCTTGTAATTCTCAGAAGATTTTAATTCCGGGTATGCCTCGCTCACGGCTGAAATTGCAGTAGTTACATTCTCAATATCATTTGAGCCGGAAGTTCTTCCAGAAACAATAGCTTTTAATGTTTCACTCTCGTGCTTATCATACTGTTTTACGCAATCCGCAAGGTTATACACCAGATCAACTCTACGTTTTTCCTGTATCTTAATGTCTGACGATGCTGATTCTACCTGCTCTTCCAATGATATTGCATGATTCTGGAAACTCTGTACTCCAAAAATTCCGAATATTATAATTGCTATAACTCCTACAAGTGAAATTAATGATACTTTCCATGCGTTTTTCATTCAACATATCCTCCTACAAATAAGTCACAAATTTTATCAAGTTGCATTTCTTTTATTTCGAATTCAACTTCTTCCCTGCTGTCGATGTTGCGGTAACACGATTTTTTCTTCATTTCTTGTTGAAAGAATTTATCTTCTTCCTGCTTTTTGACTTTCTCTGCCATTTCCTTTGAAGTAAATACTCCGAATAAATGAAATTCTGAACCATATTGTTCAAAATATATATCTCCGTAAACCAGATATACTTTCATACATTCACCTCTCAACCATAATTTTATTGAGTGAAATAGCAACGAATCGGTTCTTCTATGCCGGAACCAAGTATAGCTGTACTCCATTCTGCAATGGTTCTTTTACTCAATTCCTTTGAAACTAAAATATTAGAAGCACCGCTAACGTAGCATTTTGTCAAACAGCTATCATTCTTTATCCTCACAGAATGCTCTCTATCCGGTGGATAAAGTAAAACGGAATCAACAAACATTTTTATTCCAGTCTTAATAACCCTTGTTACGCCCGCCTTCGGAATGAAAGAAGCGTGAAGTAATACATCATCAATTTCGATTTTAGCTTGTGTTTCTACGCCAATATCAATAATTTCAATCGGTACACGTTCAAATGTAATCATTATACATTCACCTCAAATTCTGTCTTGCATCCTTTACATTTCAAGAAAAGATGCTGAATTTTTGTGTTCGGGTGTAGGATGAGTGCTTTCTTTTGACAGTAAGGACAGCAATACCAGTCTTTTCCATTGACATTCTTGATTAATGCTCGACCGTCCCACGGCTCCGGCGGGTTCATTACTTGAGAGAAGTCTATTCCCTCTGCTTCAAATGCTGATTTAATGCTCCTTTTTTCTCACTCCTTTCCGCCCTGCAACTCTACGTACTACAGGTATTCCATGCATTCTCAGATAATTATTTGATACGTCATATTCTCCCTTGGCTTCAATCCCGTAAATCAATGTTTTATTTTGTTCCGCATCGTAGAACGGTTCTTCCAATATTAACTTTTCGGTTGTTACTTTCACGCAACCATTTTTGTACCGTAAGATATTAGCAAGCCATTGTTCGTTTGATTGTTGTGTTGCAAGTTCTTCATCAAAAAAAAGCTCTTTGTTTACATACAATGCGTGCAGTGCCAGAAAAAGATAGTCCTCTTTTCAACAGTGTTTTAATTGTTTCAATTCTTCCTCTTACGTGAATCGGAAACTCCCATTTATTAAATGAAACCGATTCTTTGATTTTTATTACTCCATTTTTTGTCTTAAACTCTTCCATTTCAACTCACCCCATGAATCTTTCTAAGATTCGCATATCGGTCAACCAGAACATCAATCGTTGTATGAAGCTGATTGATTGTGATGCAATCTTCCTGAATCCGTCTAAGATGGTCGTCAATATCATTAACTGCATCACAAAATGCTGGGTCTAATTCAGGATTTATCTGTTTCTTTAACTCGTCGTTATAATCGCACATCTTATCCAGTTCAGTCTGAAGCTCATTGATTTTCTCATTTTTGTCCAGAATTTCATGCTGTTTCTTTTCACATTCGTCAGCCAAGCGAACAACTTCTTCTTTTAGCTGATCTACAGTCCAATTTTTCAAATCTTCAATTCTCATGGCGTCCTCTCCTATCTTGTAGACCACGTAACTATTTTGTTCTTGCACTGTGGGCATACGATGTATTTTTGCTTGTATCCGAAACCAGATGGCATATTTGTGGCAAAATGCTTTTCTACACTGTCTTCTTTTACATCCTCGGCTTCATCGTAACTCAATACCGCGCCGCATTTCTGGCAGGTTGCTTCTTTTAATGTTCCGGGCTTTAAAATCTTAATCATTCTTTTCCCTTTCCTTTCTATGATTCATCTGGCATTCGATCATTTTTGCAATCTTACATCGTTCACAGTTAATTCCATGTCCTTGGCGAAACAGTTCGCATTCAAGAATGTTCCCGCACTTGGAGCATTCGTCTTTAATTTCTTTTCCTCGTACATTCATCTTTTTTCACCGCAATTCAGTTCAATAAGCAAATGTAGGATAATCTGTTTGATTTCAGACTTACTAAACATCCGGTATCCTTTTTCGTTCTTGAGATTAAGCAACCAGTCAGCAAATTTCATAGGTTCGTGTGGGACCTGAATGAATTCTTCGCTATTTGCATGAATGGTCAAGGAATGGAAAAGGTGTCGTCCCCAAAATTCCAGTGCATCCGGCGTACATCTTTCTTCCAGTTTTTTAAAAGCGTTTCGATATTCTTCAAGTTCCCGGAAACAATTTTTAATCTGGCAGTCTTTTTTTGCAATTTTAGCGATCATTTCAGCTTCTGTCATTTTCACACTCCTCCCAGCATTCACAACTGTCATCAAGACATCTAAAATCTGCTTGATGCTCGCTGTCTCCATTAAAACAGGTTCCATTATCTGTATCATACCATTTGCAGGTACAGTAATATTGTTTGTCTTCAAATCCATTCAACATGGATATAAGTCTACATCTGGTAATTTCTTCTGCACCCAAATGCAGTCTTGATTTTATCAACTGTAATGTGCCGTACAATTCTTCCAACTTTGATATACTGGTCTGGAACAGCTTTTCACTCATCAAAAAGTAATCTGCTCCAAAAAGGCTGCCAATACCGCCAACATTGTTGAGAGTAATGACTTCTACAAGATGTTTTGGAGTTTCCAGTGTTTTATGTTGGTAGTCGACTTTTATGGATTCACAATTTAAAAATTGCTTTTTAAGACGATACAAAAAGAAATTTGTGTCTTCATTTTCAACTGCAATGTATAGTATTACTGTTTTATTCATTACGCCCTCCTTAAATCAAAAATCCGGCGGGTGGACTTGAACCACAACTTGTCACCCAACGTGAACCACCGGAAACCATCATACTTTAGGAGAATTTACCTTCCAATGATTGCAGTTCATTGGAACAGAAGCAGGAGGAATCGAACCCCCGACATATGGTTTTGGAGACCACCGCTCTACCAACTGAGCTATGCTTCCATTTTTATGCTTTTCGGTCTGGACACCAGACAGCAGGATAAGCAATAACCTTTTGCCAGAGGAGTATCTGCCGGAACTGCCGACTTGCGGAATTGAACCGCCTACCCAAGTTATAAGGACTGGATCACCTTGTTTATCTTGGAAAGCTACCACTTGGATTCGAACCAAGAACCTGTACAGAACATTGCCGGGTGACGCTTGTCCCGGATCTCTTTTAGCCAATATGGCGTGTGGTTGCATCAATTTACCACCTCAATATTCATAACCGCTTTATCCAGTTGAGCTATGGTAGTATATGGGAGAAGATGGAGTCGAACCACCAGAGCCGTTAAGCAACCGGTTTACAGACGGCACCGCTACCCCTACGGAATATTCTCCCTTAATTGCAGGAGGCGGACTTGAACCACCGTTTCTGGCTAAGGAGACCAGCGAGTTACCTGTACTCTATCCTGCGTCAACCCGGATTCCCGGGTTAGCAATGTGTTTTTCGTGTTATGCTTTCCACTAGGCTGTTTTATGCTGTGCCAGCCCCACAGGGTTGTTTAACTTCTGTATACGTATGTCCATTGACTTGCATCTCTTGAAAACTCACCATGCCAAGTGTGCGCTGCACCGGGCATTACAACTCCGAGATACGTGCTGACCGGAAAATGGCATCTGTTTAGGCTACGCCGTATCGCACCTGTACGGATACCGTTCAAGAACGCTCAATCAGCAAGTTTTTTCCATTTGCATTACGGACAAATGGCATTCAGGAAAGAAATGGACCTTCGGGGACTCGAACCCCGGACCGCCCGGTTATGAGCCGGTTGCTCTGACCAACTGAGCTAAAGGTCCTGAGTAGAAGCTGTCGGACTTCTACTGTTGCGGTTCTTGACCACCAGCCGCAACAAAGGCTCCTGTTAAGCACCCGTTATACTTTTTCAGGAAAAACCGTCCGGGACGTTTGAAGCCCCTTTAGTCAGCTCCGTTGAGCTAGGCGGTAGTAATAGAAAGGCAAAATGTACATTGCCAAGATTACTTGGCAAGCGGGGCTAGCGGGATTTGAACCCGCAAATAACGGAACCAAAATCCGTTGCCTTACCATTTGGCGATAGCCCAGTAGTTCCCGTCACGGAAAGCACCATTTCAAACGCGACGGGAATCATGCGTGATATAGAATACTTAATATGGGGTATTTCGGCATCTTGATAAACTATAAAAATATTCGCAATTAAGTTATTTGCTATGTCGGATGCATTGAGTATTTGCTTGCGTACCTATCTGTAAAAGGGCGCTGCCAGCAAATAAGATTCTCTATAGGTTTAACCCGCTCTACGATGAGAAACGGGATAATCCACATTGGAAATGCTAAAAGCATAAGCTACCTCGCTGTGCAAATTAATACGGTATTCAGTGCAATCCCGATGTCCATCAAGGTAAAAAACATGTTGAAAGCATCGGAATTTTTCTCTGGTTAATTTGCCCCATAAGAAATGCTGTCACCGTTGTAAATACCATAATGTTGAGTGCAACTGCAATAATCGTTAATGGTAATCTCATTTTTCTTCTCCAATCACAAAGTCAAGTATCTTTCCGGCGATCTCGTCTTCCGGTTCAAACGGAAGACCACAGTTATTATACTTTTCCAGAGCCGATTTCAGGCTTGCTTTGAATCCACGGTAAAGTTCTCCGTGTTGAAGCAGTTCATGTCTCAAAATCGAAATTGCATCAGTAATTGATTGAGGACTGAACATAATATTTGCTATACAGTCCATTTCGATGTTCGGCATACCCTCCATTTCGAACTCAAACACTGGAAGTTCGTCTACCGCAACGTGAAAGTCAACAGCTTTTACGTTATGAATTTCTTGGTTGTCTATATAGTACTTTGTCCCCATCCACTCATTCGGGTTTGGGTTCACAACCTTCACAACTGGCATATGTGCATCCCCTTTCCTGTGTATCGCAGTACGCCATAAGATACATTGCAATTTCCTGCAACTGCGGTACATCATATTTTGGAATTTCAATTTGCTTGTCTTCCAAGACCGGGTAGAAGGTTCCATATTTTGGTGGGCCTGAAATTACAGTTGCACGAATGAGCATTGCCGCAACGTCGATTGGGTCGTCTGGAAGTGATAATTCATCCCGACTCTTCTTGCCTCCAACAATACATTCAAGTTTGTTTCCCTTTACCATGGTATAATTTTTTGTTTTATCAAAATCCGGCTTTTCGTCCGTTAAGATTGCTTTTCCATTCTCAGTGTATACATAATAAACTTTTTCGTTATTATTCATCCCTCTTCCACCTCCCCGAAGTACTTCTCGTATAATCCAGCATCAAATTTTCCAAGTAAATGTTTTATTGCCAATACATTTTCGATTTTGAGTTTTCCGTACGTAATTTTTATTACGGTGTCTTCTTGTTCATATTCATCATAAGCTACAAACGTCTTGTATATATTCGTATCTTCTTCAGCTGAAAACCATCTTTCATGTGGCGTTATGAAATATGCTCTACAGACACTCTCACCAAACGTAATATTCTCTGTATCTCCGCAGAATACTCTTTCGGCTGTTTCGGTATTGTAAAGTTTTTCGTCTTCCAGTACAGCTTTTGCGTGGTGGATCTCGGTTGATTTTCCATATTTTCGTGGCTTTAATTCTGGCTTCTGAATTTCTTCCTTACAGAGCCTTTTCTTATTTTTGAAAAATTTTTCGAGTATCGACATTTATCTACCTCTTTCGGAAATATTCTGCCAGTGCTTCACGAGTGATCTGCGATATACTCTTGCCAGTTCGGTTCTTTTCTGCTATCAGCTTTCGTTCCAGTTGGTTTGGAATACGAATTCTGATGGATTCACCGGTATTGCTTAAATTCTTCATAGGCATTGCTCCTTGATGTTGAAAACCGTTTTTTTATTTTTTCGGGAATTCGGAGGACTTACTAGGTCGTGTGGGGTGTCCCTATAGACCCCCTCCCCCAGTGTCTACTCTAACCATATGCTAACCGGGCGGCCCTCTGTCCCATGGGTTCCTGCCGTCCCGGTCTTAACGCTGTTTGTGAAAGCCTGCGGCAGTAATCAAGGGAAAGTAATTGAACAAGTATTCCCGAACATTTGTATCTATAAGATAAACTCTTGTTTTTTCTATAGATCAGCGTGATTTACTGTACATATTGCATAATTCATTGTACGATTATTTATGCATATTGCACATTTCGTTAAATTATAGCTGTTTGTCCGTGCTGTGAATACATTTTTGTCCTTGTTTTGCCTCATGTCTCGGAATCTGGAAGCAATCCACCGAACTCTTGCGCGATCTGCTCCAAGCTCTGCTGTGGTGCACCCTGCTGTTGTGCTACTTGTACCGGTGCTGTTTCTGCAAGTCCGTATGCTGCTTTTGCAACGAATATCAGGTTCGCATTGGTTCCGGTTTGATTGTTTAGGCGATTGACCGTACAATTTTTGCATGTATCAAACCATTTTTTAGCCGTGTCGCTATGCGTTGAGCTTGCCCTTAACTGTCCGTTGATCCATCGCGTTATAGTCCTGCGCTCGATCCCGACCAAAAAGCTGAACACCTCCAACGTCGGCAGCACTCCGTATCTCGTGCAAATCCTGACAAAGATATTAAATATATCATCCAGCAACTCAATATTATCATTGCTGGGCTTCTGTATCCTGTCAGCGATATAAAAAATCATATCAACGAAGCTATCTGCAACCATAGCTTTATACTCTTTCGGATTGTCAAAATCATCTGGTGATATCTGTAATACAGTTTCGATGTATTCGTCAACCAATCTGTATATTTCATTCTCATATACTTCAATACCCTGATCTGCAATAACTGTATTCTTCTTTTTCCTTCTATCACCTCTCTTTCATTTTGGCATAAAAAAATACACAGAACAAAAATATAGACTTATAGCTTATGCTATAATCTCATTTCATCCTGTGTATTTCGTAAAAAATCGTAAAGTAAAAATATATATGCGGTGTATAATATTCTGTTTTTTTGAACTGCCATTATCATTACATAAAAATCAACACCTGTCAACAGTTTTATTTAATTTTTATAATTAGCCTTGTATAACTTTGTATTACTGTCTGTTATGCTCTATATCTA
>ERZ1034873.118-NODE-118-length-47993-cov-5.629709_pt1 | contig 47993 bp, 43 predicted proteins | sample MGYA00520689_ERZ1034873 | MGnify/ENA primary metagenome ERZ1034873 (study PRJEB33766, sample SAMN09781722) | gut metagenome | biome: gut microbiome | host: Homo sapiens | place: Madagascar | study: EMG produced TPA metagenomics assembly of the PRJNA485056 data set...
TTTTTGATTGTGGAAAAAGCATGAATTTTCTGAAATAACAAGAATGTTTAGAACCACCGGACGGCGGACAGACGGACTGTTGTCCAATAGAAAATATGCTTTTATACATTTATCTTAGCACACGCCGATTATTGGGACAAATTAAATTATTATAAACTATTGATTACTAAAAAACCGGCGCACAGGTATTTCCCATGCACCGGTTTCAATTCCACTTCTGTTTTTCAATTCAGTTTCTAATTACTGCACCGGAAACTGTCCAAGGTAATGTCCATCTGTCGTGTCCATGTTGTAATAATAGGCACCATCCGTAATCAGCCCTCTCGCTACCATTCCATTCCAATGGTAGAACACCGTTCTTCCGTACGGATCCGCAGAGAATCCTGTCGTGATCAAAGTACCGTCACCATTTGCCCATCCATAATCCAGACCATTTGCAAACTGGAACCAGCCATTCTGCTCCAGCGCTCCATTGGCATTCAGATAATATGTCTTATCTCCCACAAACGTAATCTGATCCTTATACAGATATCCCTGGGAATCAAAATAGCAGATATAATCCACGCTCGGGCAATACTGGAAATTGGTAAACACTTCATGTCCTTCCGGATCAAAATAGATAATATGCTCTCCATCCGGATGGTAGGTCAGCCGGTCTTTCATCGGAGTTCCGTCTGCCTGCATATAATAGGTATACGTTCCGTCAAATTTGAATTCATTGGTAACTAACTTGCCGTTTTCATAGCAGCGCAGATTTCCATCATCGCCCTGATAAAAGGTATCATTTCCGTAAGTTGCCACCTTAGTTCCCGATGGTGTTGCCGGGGTCGGGTCGCTCGGCTTTGGCGTATCCGGGGTCGGATCACTCGGCTTTGGTGTATCCGGTTTTGGTGTATCCGGCTTTGGCCCGGGCTTTTCCGACAGCGGTTTTGCGGTAATTTTACTATTCGCACTTTTTGTCTCTAAAATCTCGTCAATATTCACATCGTCCGCATAATAAATCGTAAGCCCATCCCCTTCGGTGGCCGCATTTTCAAACATACCTACATTATATTCTTTCCCTGCATAATACCAATGGTATAATTTCTGTATTCTCCCCGAAATTTCCATGCTTCCTGACAATTTTGAACAATCCTCAAACATAGCACTTGCATCTTCTATACTTTCCGGCAGGTTCGGTGCTTTCACCAGCTCACTGCAGTCACTAAACATTCTGTTAGCGTCTGTCACTCTTAACGGGATGTCCGGAGCTTCCACGATACTTTTGCAGTACGCAAACATCATCTGACACATTTCCACACCTGATGGGATTTCCGGTGCCTTTGCCATTTTTTCGCAGTGATAAAACATCAAATTACAATTTACCACTCCTGACGGGATTTCCGGTGGTTCTTCCAGGTTCTTGCAGTAAGCGAACATGGATTTACACTCTGTCACTCCCGCCGGGATCGTCGGTGTTTCCACCAAACTTGTACATTTCTCAAACATACTGGTACAATCCGTCACTCCCGACGGAATATTTGCTTTCTTTAAATTACAACAATCTTTAAACAGATATCTGAAATCCCCGGTAATTCCGTCTTCTAAAAATACCTCTTTCACTAAATTGTGTTTTGAGAATACTCCCTCTTCGTTTAAATAATCTTTTCTTTTCAATGTAAATTTAACTTTGTATTTCGTTCCGTCAATCATATATGCTGCAGGAACTTTTATGTATGAATCAAATCCTCTATAGTCCTTGATCAATAAAATCTTATTGGCATCATCTTTCGTGTAATCCCAGTCTTTCAGTTCCGGAATAACCAGTCCGGTCTCCGAATCTATGTTTTTTCCTGCGGTATTTGTCTCATCTTCCGTGCTTTCCATTATCACTTCGGCTGCGCCGACCGTATCCGGAAATACCACGGCGGTCCCAAGTGCAGCAACCAGTGAAAGCATTATAAATACTTGTTTTTTCATAACTTTCCTCTCTCTCTTATATTTGCAGCTGCCCGATATCCCAATCGATATTCTCGTAACAGTGTGACATGCTTTTTTATTGTATCCCTATCACCTGATAAAATCAAGCAGGAAAACACCAACAGCGCCCGGCGCAAAAAAAAGCAGACACTACGATTTCGTAATGCCTGCTTCGCTTTTCCTGTAAATTATTGTCTCTCCTTCAGTGCCTTTTCCACCTCGTCCACAACGATCTTAAGCGCCTTCACGCGCGCGTATTTCTTATCATTGGACTCCAGGATATGCCACGGCGCATAGCTTGTACTGGTCTTTTTTAACATTTCGTTGACCGCTTCCTCATACTGATCCCACTTGTCGCGGTTGCGCCAGTCCTCATCTGTGATCTTCCAGCGCTTTTCCGGCGTACCTTCCCGGTCTTTAAAGCGTTCCAGCTGGGTATCTTTATCGATCTGTACCCAGAATTTGATCACAACCGCACCCCAGTCGGAGAGTTCCTTTTCAAACTCATTGATCTCATTGTAAGCGCGCTGCCAGTCATTTTCACTGCAAAATCCCTCCAGGCGCTCCACCATGACCCTTCCGTACCAGGTTCTGTCAAAGATTGCAACATGCCCGGTCTTTGGCAGACGGTTCCAGAAACGCCAGAGATAATGTCTCGCTTTCTCATGCGGCTCCGGGCTCGCGATCGGATGTACCTCAAATCCTCTCGGATCAAGCGCCTCGGTGATCCGCTTGATATTTCCGCCCTTGCCTGCGGCATCCCATCCCTCATAGGCAATGATCACCGGAATTTTTTTGCGGTAAAGCTCATTGTGCAGTTCCCGCAGACGCTTCTGATATTTCTCCAGCTTTTCTTTATATTCCTCCTGAGTCAGTTCCTTATCCAGTTTTACTTCCGAAAGCTTCGGTGCCTGCTCAAGCGGGAACGGATTCTGCAAAAGCGGCACGGCAAGACTCGCGTTTTTCAGTGCAGTATCGATACTGCTCACCAGCGTCTCCAACACCTGAAGCTCCGCCCACTTTTTATCCTTCGCGTCGATCAGATACCACGGTGCCTGGGACGCATTCGTGTCACACAGATACTGCTCAAACACATCCATGCACTGCGCATAGTGCTTATTCTGCCAGCTGTCATCCTGGTTTACACGCCACTTTGTGTTCTTGTCATCCTTTAACAGCTCCAGACGTTTTTTCTGTTCCTTTTCACTGATCTGGAAAAAGAATTTCACCACGAGATAACCATTATCGGTCAGCTGACGCTCAAACCTCCGCACGCTCTCGATCTGTTCCTTATAATGCTCCTCATCCGTCTTTTTGTACAGCACCGCCTGCGTGATCTCGTCCATCCAGCCGCCATCTAAAAATTTAAATTTTCCTGCCTCCGGGATCTGGACAAAATACCGATATAAAAATGGCTTTCTCGCCTCTTCCTCGGTCGGCTTCCCCATCGTTGCCACCTGAAAAAAGCGCGGATCAATGTTCCTTATCACCTTGCCAAGCACACTGCCCTTGCCTGCGGCTCCCCAGCCCTCAAACAAAATGAGCACCGGAAGCTTCTTTTCTTTGATCTGCATCTGCTGTACCGTAAGGCGCTCACGCGCTGCCTTTAATCGCGTCAAAAGTTCCTCTTCTTCCGGGCATCTTGGCTTATTCCAGTTTTTTAACATATTCCCCTTCTCCTTTCCGTATTTTCCATAGATTGCTATGGTTCTATTATACCGCATTTTTGATAAATTGATGATAAAATATATAAAAAAAGAACGTCATGCGCTGTCTCCTTTGTCCCGAAAAACTTCTGCCTTTCGGACTTCTTTAACAGACCGCATAACGCCCATCCTCTTTTGTTTTATACCGCTACGATCACACCACCGTCATTTGCGTACATGGTGCTGACTCCCGCCGTATCCACAACGATAATATCTTTGAATTTTGCCAGCTTTTCAATTTTTTCCCGCATGGACTGCGCACGTTTCGGACAATTACAATGCGCGATCGCAAGCACACGCTCCTCGGTATTTTTCGTCTTCTCAAGCATATCCTGTATCAGCTTATCCAGCGCCTTTGTCATGCCGCGTGCCTGACCGAGCTGGCAGATCGTTCCCTCCGGAGTAGATCCCATCACCGGCTTTATGCTGAGCGCGCTTGCAACGACCGCCTTCAAATTACTGAGTCTGCCGTTTTTGCGCAGGGTATCCAGTGTCTCAAGCACAAAAAATGTATTCTGCTCATTGATATAGGCTTCTGTCTGCATCACAACGCTGTCAAAATCCAGTCCTTTTTCTTCCAGTTCCTGTACCTTCAGACCGATCAGTGTCTCCCCGACCGAAGCGGAGCGGGAATCAAACACATGGATATCCGCATCCGGATGCTCCTCACTATAAATGTTCTTTGCAAGTTCCGCACTGTTGTAAGAGCCGCTCAGATTGGAAGAAAGCGTGATCATATAGATACGCTCGGCATCCCCGAACGCCTCCATATAGCTCTCCGGAGACGGGCAGGAAGATTTCGGGCAGTTCTTGCTCTCCTTTACCCGGCGAAGAAAATCCGCCTGGTCAAACGTCTCATCATCCGTGATGTGATGATCGTCTACACTCAGTTCCAGCGCGACATTACAGAAATGTTCATTCTGCTTCATCACATCGGTAAGTTCTCCACAACTGTCAATTATAATTTTATATGTCATTTTCTTTTCCTCTGCATCATGTAGTTTTTATTACTACATGATAGTAGCACAAATATTACCAGTTGAAAAGAGTTATTTTATAAAAAAACGCAAAAGTTTACGAAAAATATACTGTAAGTACGCCAAGATCCTGATTTTCGCGGTATCGGAATGATTTTAATCCATCACAGAAATCCCCGATATGCTGATCTGTGATAAAATAGTCCTTTGCCTCCGCATACAGCGCCGAATCCGCAAATTTCACCGCGACCGGCCCGGTTTTGTTTTCCCACGCCGCGCGGTAAAGCGCCCCGATCTCATCCGGATACCAGTCAACATAATAGCGGCCTTCCCTCACATAATAGTTATCTTCCATCGCGGTACAGTCCGGCAGCGGGAAATCGACCGTCATCGTATGTGTCCGCGTGATCTCCGATGTCGTCAGGTTCAGGTAATCATAGTTGACCTCTTTTTCATCCTCCCCCGCGTTGGCATAGGTCGGATCTCCCCAGGTCGTATCGATATAATAGTAATTTCCGTCGAGGAGCACCAGATTCCAGGCGTGGTTCTGTCCGTTCGCCATACCGGTCACGATCACGCCCGGAACATCTAAGAGATTTAACAGATACTGGGTCGCGCAGGCATAGCCCTGACATACAGTCTGTCCGGTCAGAAATACACTGATAATGTTCTGATTATTGTCGGCATCCGGCACATAATCGACATTCTGTATCAGCTTTTCATAGACATATTTTGCCTTATCGTAATCACTGTCCGCCGGCGAGATACCCGAAAGGATCTGTTCCACACTTGCGTCGATCGCCGCCTGCGTGCCCTGTCTTTCCTCATAGCTCATCGTATACCGGGGTGAAAACGCGAGACCGGTCTGCTGCTCTCCTAACAGATACTGGGTATACTGATAACCGGACACCCAGAAAAGTCCGCCGTAATCGGCATTGACCGCGCGATACGCCTGATCGAGCACCTTTTCATCCAGTGTGGAAACCATCACGCTCTCACGCTGCTCCAGGATCGCCGCCAGCACCTCATCATATACTTTTTTTGTTTCTCCATCCAAACACTCATACACATATTTTCCGTCCGAGATCCCGTTCACATCCGCCGTCCCGTTTTCCGTTCCCTGCTCCGTTCCGGCTGCTTCGGTTTCGGTATCCTGCACAACGAGTCTTTCCGCCGTAGATAAAATACTGTCCTTCACACCACGGATCTCATCCACTTTTACGGAAGCACACCCGCTTGTCATAAGAAACAGCGCCGCAAGTGCGGATAGCATCCACTTTTTTCTATTCAAACGCATGTTGTCCCTCTTATCTGTTTTCTACTTTCTGCCTGACTGACAAACTGAGAAAAATTCACGGACACAGTCACACAATGCTTTCTGATCCTCTTTTCCCATGAGTTCCCTTGCGGAATGCATCGCGAGAAGCGGCAGTCCGATATCAACCGTCTTGACCGGAAGCAGAGCGGACGCGATCGATCCTAATGTACTTCCTCCCGGGATATCCGAACGGTTCACAAATTTCTGATACGGGATCTTTTTTGCCTCGCACAACTGCTGCACGACAGCGATCGCCTCACAGTCTGTCGCGTAGGACTGGGAACACGCCTCTTTGATGCAGAGTCCCTTCCCGGTCACCGGCTGATTCGTGATATCCATCTTGCCCATCTGGTTTGGATGCAGGGCATGCGCCACATCAACCGAAAGCATCATACTGTTATACTTTGCCTCTTTCACCGCAACCGGATCCATTCCCATTCCAAGCAGGATCTTGTCTAAAAGCTCATTCAGCATGAAAGACCCGGCGCCCTGCTTTGTCCGGCTGCCGATCTCCTCATGATCAAACAACGCGATCACATTCAGACCGTTTCGCTTCCCTGCTTTGCAGATCGCCCGGCTTAAGGCTGCCACACTCGTTAAGTTATCCAGACGCGGCGATGAGATAAATTCTTCCGCTCCGCCGACAAAAAGCGGTTTCTCCGCGCAGTAGATATAAAGCTCAAAATCAAGGATATCCTCCTCTTTTACCGAAAGCTCCTTCGCCAGATACGACAGAAATGACGTTTCCATCCCAAAGACCGGGATCATATCGATCTGTTTATTGAGCTCCACTCCTTTATTCACTTCACGGTTCATATGGATCGCCAGGTTCGGAATCGTAAAGACCGGTTTTTTAAGATCCACATAACGGATATCCGGTTTTAAGATCTCCCCGCTCTTTACCGCCACACGGCCGGCTGCGCTGAGCGGACGGTCCAGCCAGGTATTTAAGATCGCTCCGCCGTATACTTCCACATTGACCCCGGCGTATGAAGCGTTCTTTACATCGGGATTCGGTTTGATCCTGAGACACGGGAAGTCGGTGTGCGCCGCCGCTATGCGGATATCCCCCATCCGCTCTGCCCGCTCCGGCATCGTAAACGCAAAGATCGTGGAGCCATGGTGGTTTACATAATATTTTTCTCCCAGAGCAAGATCCCATGGCTCTCCAAAGGAAAGTCCAAAAAATCCTGCCTTTTTTAAATAGTCCTCTGTATGTGATACAACCTGATACGGAGAAGTTCCCTCCTCCAGCAACGAAAATAATTCTTCTAATTCTTTCATATTCCTGATTCCTCCTGTTTTGTATTCTACTATATTTTTGTTCATTTTTCGAGTATGTGAAAAAATCTTTTAAATTGCATTCGGCATTTCAAACCGCTATAATGAGAAAAGCAGGAGGAATTTTATGATTTCATTACAGATTACGGACGTCAAAGATTTTATGGCAAAGCTCTTAAAAACAGATTTATTTGATCATTTTCTCATGCCGGAGGCCGTGATCACCACCTCCGTCACCTGTCACATTGACGGCACGTTAAATACTTCCTTTTTCACGACGGACGAACTCAACATCCTCGGACTGAACGGACTCTCGACCGCGCCGTTTTCCCTGTTCCGGTCGAACTGTTTTGACCTGATCAAAGGGAAGCACACCCCTTCTTATTTTAAATTTGTATTCATGCTCTCTCCGGAAAATTTAAAAAATACACTCGTTCATTCTGGAAGTTCTCTTTCCGAGAATGACATTTCGGGCGCTTATCTGAATCTGCATTTTAAGGATCAGGTACTCACCTGTACGACAGGGGTCTCCTACCGCGTCTTTTCCATGGATCGTTCCTTTGAAAATGCGTGGGACGAACTGGTCTGCCGTTTTCTGAAAAATCACGGAATCTGCCACGAAATACTTTCTTAATTTCCTTTACTTTTGGAATGATGTATGCTATTCTGAACCTGTGTCAAAAATGGCATGATATATTAATTTTGGAGGTACTGAAATGAAAGGTACAGTTAAGTGGTTCAACAATCAGAAGGGTTACGGATTCATTTCCGACGAAGAAGGAAAAGATGTATTCGTACACTACTCAGGACTGAACATGGAGGGATTCAAATCCTTAGAAGAGGGCGCTAACGTAGAATTCGATGTTACAGAAGGCGCAAAAGGTCCTCAGGCTGTCAACGTAACAGTCTGCTAAACAATTTTAATCAGCCCGTTTTTTTCAATGTACCTTTCTCTGTAATATAGAATTTCGATTTTTTATTAGGACTAAGATATAAGGAACAAAAATGTGATTAATAAAAAAAGGCTTTGCCACTCCGGTTTGAAACCGGATGACAAACGCCTTTTTTTATTTTTCCTTTTTCCCGAACAGCACAAGCAGCAGAGCCCCCGCGAACACGAAGAAATCCGATACATTAAAGATAATGCCGGACAGCCGCCTGGATCTGGTTTTAAAACTAAAATAGTCCACAACATGTCCTTTTTTCACGCGGTCATAAAGGTTGCTCGCGCCTCCCCCAAGTATCATGGCGAGCGCCGTTTTCACACCTTTGTCCCCTCTTCTTGATAACAGGGTAAAAAAGCTCCCTCCTGCCGCCGCCATAAGCAGGGTCTGGATCTGCCGCATACGCTCCGGCTTTTTTGCCAGGAAATTAAGTGCGGCTCCCTTGTTATAATACTTACGGATAATGACCTTTCCTTTTAAAATGGGAGTCTCTTCCATCAGCTCGCGGTTCTTATCCACATAACGTTTGATAAAACAGTCAAGCCCGAAAATGCCTGCTATGATCCCGAGATATATCATCTGACGTCCCTCCTGCTCTTCTTCTTTCGAAACGCCTTTTTTACGCGCATCCAGAAGATCCGGCTCTTTTTCTCCTTCTCCCTGCTCACACAGCATGCAAGAATGGCGTCCTCTTTTTCATCAGCTGTCAGCATAAAGCCGGTCTTATGACAGAAGCGCAGCGATGCGATCCCGGAAATTTCCGCAAGCTCCTTATCGCGCTTTCCGTACCACTCTGGGAGAAACGGACATTTGGTCTCCTTTAAGACGGAATCTTTGACGCTCATCGCGCAATAGCCTCCGCGGTTGGACGGAAATACCACAAACGCGATTCCATCTTCTTTCTCCACCGCCTTTTTCCACGGAAGATACTGATCCATCACAAGGATCCCGTCCGATGCCTGCGCCAGATACGGTTTTACCGCCTCGTCCGCGCGTATATTGCTCTTAATATAAGAGAACTTTCGTTCCAGGATCTGCTCCGCGAAATCTGCCGCCCGAAGGAACGCGGCATCCGTATCCTCGTCTGCATCCCAGACCGGATTAAAATCCGCGATCAGAGAAGCGATCTCATCCGGCTCTCCGGTATTGTCGTTTTGATCCAGGGGCTGGACAAAACGGAAATCAAATTTTTCCGCCTGTTTCTCATCTCCGAGTACCGCCGTGCCAAGCTGCTGCCACAACAGCCCAAACGCGGCATACGGCACACCGTTTTCCCTCTTTTTCTCATCGTTCCCGTGGTGGTCAAACGCGCCTCCTCCGATATCAAAGACGATCCCGGTAAAATCCTGTGGCACCTCATTGCCGCGTCTCACGAGAAGTCCCGGATGGATCATGCGAAGCAGCGCATAGGAAAACACATCATCCGCATGAAATTTTCCTCCGTGTGTGAATACGCAGTCGGTCTGCCTTAACTGTTCTGTCAGCTCATTTTCCATATATAATTCCATTTTTTCTCTTCCTTTGTCTTACCTAAAGTACCCTTAGTTTATTCAAGGCTTCGTAGATATCCAGCACCCCGTACCCCCACTCTTTGTTCGGATAAGTTCTGCCCTCTTCCCGCCTCGCTCCACGCAGGATATAATTTTTAATATTTACACTGTTGACATTTCTGGCATACTGCCGTTTGATCGCCCACTCGAGCAAAAGCGCGCTTCCTCCCGCCGCGACTGCCGCCGCCGCGGAAGTGCCGGTTCTTGTCGTATAGCGGTTTCTAAGATCCGGTCCGTATACATTTACCCCGGGTGCCACATAATCCGGCTTGATGTCACCTACCGCAGTAAATCCTCTGCTTGAATCCAAAAACAGGCTTCCCGTCTGTACATCATAAGCACCCGCTGTCATCGGTACTTCCGCTGTGGACGGCACTGTAAGCGTCACATCGGGACTGGAACGCAAAAAGATCACGTCACCGCTCATAAACTGCCTGAGCGGAAGCCAGATATGATAATGTCCCTCCACGATGCTGTCCTCCGCATAGACCACGATCTCCCAGAGTCCGCGCGTTGGGCGGTCAAACCGGAAAAACACCAGCAGATCGCCGCTCCGCACTCCGACCATCTGATATTCCACGCTGACCACCGTCTCTTCAAAAATGAACTGGTACACCACGCGGTTGCGCTGCATGACCGGGATCCGCCGGATCTGTTCCCCGGTCGGCGATATGATCGCGACGGAATAAAGCTCCGGTGCTTTCGCCCAGAGTTCCGCCGTGAATCCCCGGACATTTTCTCCCACATTGATCTCAACGGTCTCGGAATCCCCAAGTTTCATGATCGTTCCGTAGTAATGGTGTCTCGCGTTCGCTTCATTTCCTGCCGCGATCACCACGACATGATTTTTCAGGGTCGCAATCTCGTTTAGATACATGCAAAGTGGGCTGGTTCCGCCATGGCTTCCCATACTCGTGCCAAGCCCGATACAGAGCACCAGCGGACGGTTTTCTTCTAACGCCAGTTTGTTCAGATACGCTATCGCTGCCATCACATCATTTTCCTGATATGCGACCGCGTCAGACGGGATAAAATAAAAATCACGGATGTTCTGCTTTGCCGGCTTTAACTTTACCACTGCGATATCCGCATAGGGCGCCGCGCCGGAAAAATCTCCCGGCACATCCTCCGATCCCGCCGCAACTCCGGCAAGAAACGTTCCGTGCCCATCCTCGTCTACCGATGGCACGAAAGCAAGCGGATCTTCACTGCGAAGCGCCGCATTGATCTCCTCCGTCCGATACTCGCTTCCATACAAAAAGCCCTCCGGCTGCCTGCCATCCCGGATCGTCTGATCCCAGATACTCACAATGCGGCTGTTTGCCGGTCCGTTTTGAAACACTGGATTCTGATAATCGATCCCGGTGTCCAGAAAGCCGAGAAGGATGCCCTCTCCTTTCAGCGAAAGCGTTGGCTGATTCTGCACCTTTAAGATCCCGCTGCCGGATAACGCCGCGTCATCCATTAGCGTAAAACACTGCGGGATGGCGGAATAGGTATAATCCGTAATATTTAAATCCGGCAGACGCTCCCTGTTGAAATATCCGATGCTGTACGCAACATTGATCTCCTGCCTGCAGTCCGCCGGGATCACCGATGTATTGGCACCGATACTCCCGTACTCTATGATAAGGTCATAATAATCCTCCGAATAAACTGCCTCTTTGCAATCCATACACGCCGTTTCCTTTTTTGCAACCTGCTCTCCTATGTATATGTATGCAAAAGCGAAAAAAAGTGAACCGGCTTTTTACACCTGGCAGATGACTAACACGTCTCCCTCTTTGATCTTCGTGGAACCGTTTGGAATGATGACCTCCTCGCCCCGCTTCAAAAGCAGCACCAGTTTTTCTTCCCCGAGCTTTAACGCCGCGATCGTCTCTCCGATCAGCGAACTGTCCTTTTCGATCGTCCGCTCCGCAAGGCACAGGCCCAGATTTTCCTCCGGCGAAAGCGCACTCAATACCACAATATCTCCCGACAGAAGAACGGTACTTCCATTCGGCACGATACGCTCTTCCCCGCGCAGAACGAGCACCACTAACACATCCGGCAGCGAAAGGATATCCATGATCTTTTTGCCTGCCCACAGATGGTTTTTGCGTATCGCGATCTTGATAAATTCCACCGGCATCTCATCCGAATAGTCACTGAATGTCTTCATGACGTTGCCCGTATCATCGATCATGTCAAGCTTCTTTGCGACCAGTCCGAGCAGCGAGCCCTGGATGCTGATGGAAAAGAGCACGATAAAGATCACAATATGGAATACATCATTTTTTGTATATGCCGGACTCACCGTTGCCATGATCGCGAATACGATGGACGCCGCGCCGCGAAGTCCCGACCACGAAACCAGAAGCTGCTGGCGGATCGGTGCCTTAAACGGCGAAAGGATCGCGAACACCGAAACCGGTCTTGCCACGAAGGTCAGAAATACCGCGATCGCAAGCGCATACGGCAGGATCTGCGGCAGCTGCGACGGGAACGATAAAAGTCCGAGCAGAAAGAAGATCAGCATCTGCATCAGCCCGGTGATCCCGTCAAAAAAATGCACCAGGGATTTTTTGTTGGTGAGCGGCTGATTCCCAAGGATGATACCCGCTATATAAGTGCTTAAATATCCGTTTCCTCCAAGCAGCGACGCAAGCGCGTACGCCACAAGTGCCATGCAAAAGACAAAGATCGTATCAAATCCGTCTGTCGCAAACTGCACTTTCTTTAAGATAAACGCTGCGCCAAGCGCCACAAGTACTCCGACGCATATTCCAAACACAAGCTGCGCAAATATCATCCATACCAGTTCACCCCCGCTGAATTTTCCACTCATGACCGTCAGAATGATCACGGTCATCATATACGAGCAGGGATCATTGCTTCCGCTCTCAACTTCCAGCATGGAAGCGGTATTATATTTTAAGTTCAGCCTTTTGGAACGGAGGATGGAAAACACGGACGCCGCATCGGTGGAACTTATGACGGCTCCGATCAGCATGCTTTCTAAAAATTCAAAGTGAAGCAGATAATGGCAGAACAGCCCAACCAGAAGTGCCGTCAGAAATACCCCGGCTGTTGAAAGCAACACCGCCCTTCCTGCCACCGGCCTCGCCTGCTTAAAACTTGTTCCGAAACCACCGTAAAACATGATAAAGATGAGCGATATGGAACACACCTGTTCCGCGATCTCAAAATTGTCAAACGAAATCTTCAAAATTCCATCCGTGCCAAACAACATGCCAAGCAGAATAAATGCCAAAAGCATCGGCACCCCGATCTTTCCGGACAGTTTATTGAGCGAAAGGCATAACAGTATGACTGCTGCAACTAATAAAATATAATCTGTCATTCATTTCCCCCTTTTTGTTTTTTAGTATAACATAAGCCGCAGGGGCTCTGCAAATGCCTCCTGCGGCTTTTTTCTTTACATATTATGATCTTCAAGCTCCGCGCATCCACGCATCGCGATCAGCGGACCACCATTTTTTTCCACATAATCTCTGGTGATCGTGACTTTTCCAATGTTGTCGTCTTTCGGAACCTCATACATGATGTCCAGCATAAATTCCTCGATGATCGCACGCAGCGCCCGCGCGCCGACTTTCTTTTCCTTCGCCTTCTTTGCGATCGCATAAAGCGCGTCATCCTCAAAGGAGAGTTCCACTTCATCGAGCGCAAGCAGTTTTCTGTACTGCTTTAAGATCGCGTTTTTCGGCTCCTTCAGGATCCGGACTAACATTTCTTCGGTCAGCGCGTCCAACGTAAAGATGACCGGCAGACGTCCGATGAATTCCGGGATCATTCCAAATTTGCGGATATCCTCCACCGTTACCTGGCGGAGCAGATTCTCATCCTCATCATATTTGTCCTTCAGATCTGCCTTAAATCCGATCGATGCCTCTTTGTTCAGACGTTCTTTGATAACATCTTCCAGTCCCGGGAACGCACCGCCGCAGATAAAGAGGATGTTTTTGGTGTTTACCATGGTCATCGGAACCATCGCATTTTTGCTGCTCGCTCCGACCGGAACTTCCACTTCCGCTCCCTCTAAGAGCTTTAACATTCCCTGCTGTACGGATTCCCCGCTGACATCTCTCTGGTTAGTATTTTTCTTTTTCGCGATCTTATCGATCTCGTCGATAAAGATGATCCCGCGTTCCGCCTTGTCCACATCATTTCCGGCTGCGGCAAGCAGTTTTGAGACAACGCTTTCGATATCATCACCGATATAGCCGGCTTCTGTCAGGGAAGTCGCGTCCGTGATCGCAAGCGGCACATCTAGGAGCTTTGCGAGCGTCTTTACCAGATAGGTTTTTCCACATCCAGTCGGTCCGATCATAAGCATGTTGGATTTTTCGATCTCAATCTCGTCTTTGGTATCTGCCGCAACACGCTTATAGTGATTGTACACCGCAACAGAAATGACTTTCTTCGCGTGCTCCTGTCCCACCACATACTCGTCAAGCTTTGCCTTGATCTTGTGCGGCGCCGGGATCGCGTGGATATCAAGCACCGGCTCGCTCTGTTCTTTCGGCTTTTTCTTTTTTACCTTCTGGTTATTCGGCATAAATCCCTGCATATCCGCCAGATTGATCATTCCAATGTTTGGCATGCCGCCACCCATGTTCATAAAATCGTTCATGTTAAGACCGGAGCCATTCATGCTGTCGAATGTCTTTTGCATACAGTCCTGACAGATGCAGATATTACTCGGAATATGGATCATCTTGCCTGCCACGCTCTCCGGACGGCGGCAGATATAGCAGATGTCTTCATACTCGTCTTTTTCTTTGTTCGTATTGTCATTTGGTATATCGTTATGATCTGTATGGATCAGATCGTCTTTGTTTTCATTTTCGCTCATTCCAAGTACCTCCAGTTTTCCTGCATGTTGTGTTTTATCGGATCCATCCTACTTTGGGCCAGTATTTAAATTCTGCTTTTCCAAGGATCGCGTCCCTGCTCACATAGGAATACTTCTCCGCTTCCGACTCGGTCGCCGCGACGCCGTACTCCATCGCCTCATCTGCCCAGTACCGCGCGTCCAGAGAAACATTTCTGTTATCCCCAAGCACCAGATAGGAGTCGTCCGGCACCTGAAACACATAGCCATCGTTGTTTACGGTCCATTCCTCTTTCAGGTAATCCTCTTCCAGTGGCTCGCTTGCCCCGTCGATATAGATCCTGCCCTCGCGGATCTCCACGGTCTCTCCCGGAAGTCCGATCACGCGCTTGATAAAGCTCTGCGATTCATCCACCGGATAACGGAAGATAATGACATCAAAACGTTTTGGTTCTTCCTTTAAATATGCCATCCTAAATCCAACCAGCCGGTCTCCCGGTTCGATCAGATTTTCCATGGAGGATGACGGCACTTCCGCATTTACGATAACGTATCTGCGCAAAAGAAAAGTACAGATCAAAATGATGAGGATCAGTTTGATCCAGCTTAGGATCTCTGTCTTAATCTCCTCGGCTGTCCATCTCTTTTTTCCGTTTTCACTGGTTTTTGGCTCGTTTTCGTATTCCTTCGTTTTTTTCATATTTGCACCTGATTCCCATCCAATAACCCTTTTCCCCAATTCCTGTCTTTCTATTATCACACAAAACCATGGCATTGTCTACGGAAAGAATGGAAAAGAAAATCGGACAGGCCGGTAATTTTTTCCGGTTTCTGTCCGATCTTCCATTTTTCTTTTTATTCTTTCTTCTTATTATATACTATAAGAGTTCTTTTAAGATCTGATTTACCATCGCAGGGTTCGCTTTTCCCTTCATCGCTTTCATGGTCTGTCCTACTAAAAATCCGATGGCTTTTTCCTTACCATTGTGGTAATCCTCCACAGACTGTGGATTGTCCTTTATGATCTGTTCGATCGTCGTGCGGAGAGCTCCCTCATCATTTACGGTCTTTAAGCCCTTCTCCTCCACATATTTTTCCGGATCGATATCGTTTTTAAACACTTCCTCGAAAACTTCCTTTGCCACGCTGCTGTTTATGGTTCCCGCATCGGCAAGATCGATGAGCTTTGCAAGGTTGCCCGGTGAAAACCTGATATCTTCCGGCTCCATATCGTTTTCTTTTAAGAGACGCATCGTCTCGACCATCAGCCAGTTGGATACTTTTTTCGGTTTGCCGCAGAGTTCCGTGGTCGCCTCAAAAATATCCGCCAGTCTCTTATGGCTCGTGATGATCTCCGCATCGTAATCCGGAATGTCATATTCTTTTTTGTAACGTTCCAGTTTTGCAGTACGAAGCTCCGGCTCTCTCGCTTTAACCTCAGCCAGCCATTCGTCCGATATCACGATCGGCACAAGATCCGGCTCCGGGAAATAACGGTAATCCTGCGCATCCTCTTTCGAACGCATCGCAAAGGAAGATTCCTTGTTGTCATCCCATCTTCTGGTTTCCTGCACAACGGATTTTCCCATCTCGATCAGTTCGATCTGACGCTCTCTTTCTCCTTCGATGGCTCTCGCGATCGCCTTAAAGGAGTTTAAGTTCTTCATCTCGGTACGGGTACCGAACTCGGTCGCTCCGACCTCGCGCACGGAGAGGTTGACGTCGGCACGCATGGAGCCTTCGTTCAATTTACAGTCGGAAGCGCCAAGATACTGAATGATCATGCGCAGTTTCTCAAGGTAGGCGATGACTTCATCCGCGGAACGCATATCCGGCTCGGATACGATCTCAATAAGCGGCACCCCGGAACGGTTATAATCGACAATGGAAACATCTTCCCACTCGTCATGTACCAGTTTTCCGGCATCCTCCTCCATATGGATCTCATGGATCCCGATCGTCTTTTTGCCTCCGGCTGTCTCGATCTCGACGCCGCCATTCCGGCAGATCGGCAGATACAGCTGGGAGATCTGATAGTTCTGTGGATTATCTGGGTAAAAATAATTCTTCCGGTCAAATTTGCAGTACTGGGTGATCGTACAGTTTGTTGCCAGTCCCACTGCGATCGCGTATTCCACAACCTGTTTGTTTAAGACAGGCAGGGAACCCGGCATTCCGGTGCAGACCGGGCAGGTATGGGTATTTGGCGCTCCGCCGAACTCTGTGGAGCAGGCGCAGAAGATCTTCGTCTTGGTTGCAAGTTCTACATGGACTTCCAGTCCGATCACGGTTTCATATTCTTTACGCATTCTCTTCTCCTCCTCTCCTTAATCCTGTTCTGCAAGCGGGCTGTGTTCATAGCTTCTCGTCTGCTCAAACGCATATGCCGCGCGGATGATATTTTTCTCTTTGAAACAGTCTCCGATCAGCTGCAGTCCGATCGGCAGTCCGTTTTTGTCTTTTCCGCATGGAAGTGAGATTCCAGGCAGTCCGGCAAGATTGACGGAGATCGTATAGATATCGCCGAGATACATCTTGATCGGATCGCTTAAGGATGCTCCGATCTTCGGTGCGGTCGTCGGTGCCGCCGGTCCGAGGATCACGTCATATTTCGCGAACGCTTCATCAAACGCCTTTTTGATCAGTGCCTTCGTGCGCAGTGCCTTTAAATAATAGGCATCATAATAACCGCTGCTGAGAACGAAGGAACCGAGCATGATACGCCGTTTTACTTCCGGTCCGAAACCTTCGGAACGTGTCTTTTTATACATATTGTGCAGTCCGTCGTATTCTTCGGTACGGTATCCGTATTTTACACCGTCAAAGCGGGCAAGGTTCGAGCTTGCTTCCGCGCAGGCGATGACATAGTAAGCAGGAATCGCGTATTCGACAAGACTCAAGTCAAATTCCTCCACGATTGCGCCCTTTTCTTCTAATTTCTTTGCCGCGCCAAGCACCGCTTCTTTGACCTCCGGATCCAACCCTTCTCCGAAATAATCCTTCGGGATTCCGATCTTCATGCCCTTCACGTCATCCACAAGCGCTGACGTAAAATCCAGATCTTCTCTCCGAATCGAAGTGGAATCCTTCTTATCATAGGAAGCGATCGCCTCTAAGATCGTTGCGCAGTCCGTCACATCTTTTGCGACCGGTCCGATCTGATCCAGGGAGGAACCGTAAGCGATCAGTCCGTAACGGGAAACCGTGCCGTAGGTCGGCTTGATTCCGGTCACACCGCAAAAGGAACTCGGCTGACGGATCGATCCGCCGGTATCCGATCCGAGTGCAAAGGAGCACTCCTCTGCCGCTACCGCCGCGCAGGATCCACCGGAGGAACCACCCGGCACATGCTCCGTGTTCCACGGATTTTTTGTCACGCCGTAAGCAGAGGTCTCTGTCGTACTTCCCATGGCAAATTCATCCATGTTGGTTTTTCCGAGGATGACCGCGCCGGCTTCCTCTAAATTTTTTACCGCCTCCGCAGTATAGGTCGGTTTGAAATTGTATAAGATCCTGGAAGAACAGGTTGTAAGCATGCCCTTTGTACACATATTATCCTTGATCGCCACCGGAACACCCGCAAGCGGTCCCGTCAGGGTACCGTCATCGATCTGTTTTTGTACTTCTTCCGCGCGCTTTAAGGCGCCCTCTCTGTCCACCGTCACAAAACTGCCGACGGTCCTTTCTTTTTTCTCGATCGCGTCTAAAGCTTCCGTGACTGCTTCCTTTACGGTCACTTCACCCGCTTTTATCTTCTTTCCCAGCTCAACGGCTGTCAAACTCATTAAACTCATGTCATTCCTCCTGCCTAACCGATCGTCTTTGGAACCTTAAAGCCGCCGTCTTTCATAACCGGGGCATTGGCAAGCGTATCTTTGCTGCCATCCCCGTTTGTGACAACGTCCTCGCGGAACACATTGTTTACCGGGAACACATGGGACATCGGCTCTACGCCTGACGTGTCCAGTTCATTCAATTTATCGATATAATCGAGCATATCGCCCATATCCTTCTTGGCACGCTCTTTTTCTTCGTCATTTAATTCCAGTTTTGCAAGGATTCCGACGTATTCGATCGTCTCATCGGAAATCATATTTTTTTCACTCATGGATCTGCTCCTTTCTTTTTCCTACGGTTCCAGACGGCTTAAATCTCTCGGGAAGAGGGTGGTCTCACGGACATTGTCCTCTCCGACAAGCTGCATCGTCAGACGCTCCAGACCGATACCAAGTCCACCATGCGGCGGCATACCATGCTTGAACGCGCTTAAATACTGTTCCATGCCCTCGGTCGTCATGCCGCGCTTTTCGATCTTTGCAAGAAGCTCGTTATAATCATGGATACGCTGTCCGCCGGTCGTGATCTCAAGTCCGTGGAACAGAAGATCAAAGCTTAACGTGTAGGTTGCATCTTCCGGATCATCCATCGCGTAAAACGGTCTCTTCTTGGACGGATAATGTGTGATGAACACGAAATCCGCGCCGCACTCTTCTTTGTAATATTTTCCGATCAGCGCTTCCTCTTCCGGCTCAAGATCGTAAGGGTTACGGATCTTTCTGCCGTATTTTTCGGAAACTTTCTGTTTTGCCTCATCAAAACGCACCGCCGGGATCTTATCCACATTCGGGAGCGTGATGTTTAACATTTTCAACTCTTTTGCATATTCTTTTGACAGGAGTTCCATCGTGTACTGTAAAAATCCGGTCTCCATCGCCATGATATCCTCATAGCCGTCAATATAGCCCATCTCAAAGTCAAGACTGGTGTACTCATTCAGATGACGCTTGGTATTGTGTTTCTCCGCACGGAACACCGGCGCTGTCTCAAAGACACGGTCAAAGACGCCGACCATCATCTGTTTATAGAACTGCGGGCTCTGCTGTAAGATCGCCGGTCTGTGGAAATACTCGAGTTTAAAGAGGTTTGCTCCGCCCTCCGCGCTCTTTGCGCCGAGCTTCGGGGTGTGGATCTCGGTAAATCCCTCTTTGTACAGGAAATCACGGAATCCTCTCACAATGCCTTCCTGGATACGGAACTTTGCGCGTTCTCTCACATTTCTGAGGGAGATCGCACGGTAATTTAAGTTTGCTTCCAGAGAAGTGTTTAATTTCCACTTGGAAATCGCAAGCGGCATCGGCTCTACCGGCTCAGACAATACCTGAATCTCCGATAACCGGATCTCGATCCCGTTCGGGGCACGGTCTTCTTTTGATACAACGCCCTTTACTTCCACGGTCGCGCCCTCTTTTAAATCCTTTAAGTCAAAGTTTGTCTTTCCCTCTTCATATACGCACTGAAGAAGTCCCTCTCTCTTTCGCAGGATCACGAAAGCGACCTCGCCCATGTCACGGATGGCATGCACGGCTCCGTTTACTCTGACTGTCTCTCCGGTGAAATCCCCTGCAAGCAGTTCACTGATCTCTAATGTTTCTTTTCTGGTTACTCCTGTCACAAAATCCATATTTTTGTACGCTCCTTTTCTATCCGCCTTTTGCGGTGTGTCGATAGGTGCGGGACGGGATAAAAAAACGCCCCGGAATCCAAAGATTCCAGGGCGAGAATATCAAAATATCCCGCGGTACCACCCGCATTGAGAAAGGCTGTGCCTTCTCCACTTTATGCGCGTAACGTGCGCTCTCCGGGTAAACCTACTTGCATCCGGTCTATTCGATCCGGGGTTCAATCTACCAGCTCCAGAGTGTTCCCGCTATCTCCTCTTTCGGACAGCGCTCTCAGTCGGTGACGCCGTGTTCCTGTCGAGGTCTGAAGATAGGAGTCTCTTTCTTCGCTTTTTTCTTTGTTTCACATACTATCACATATCATTTTTCTTGGCAAGAATTTTTTTCATAATTTAAAATCGCCTGTCTGACTTTTAACGTTTCAAGCCTGGTTCCGTAGAAATCTTTTCTCGCGCAGCCGGCTCTTCCTCCACCGGCACACGCACAGGCACATGCGCATGCACAGCCGCCTCCGCCGCCGTGGCCTCCCGTATGGTGCGTCGATGTATAAATGCCTCCCATTCCACGGTCTTTCGTATAATGATCTTTCCCTGCGACCCGTGCCCGGAAGATCAGTGCCAGGACGCAAATCAGTACCGGAACCGCAACCACAAGCGCGATCAGCACAACGTCTGTTGCCTGTCTTGCGCTCTTTGCGGCATCATCCTGCTCCGTAAATACCCCTGCCGGGTAATAAACTCTGATATAATAGCGGTCTCCCGGATCCAGGGCTGTCTCCCAGAAATAGTCATCTTTATCCTCCACCGCTTTATACGGAAGTGAATCCACCCCTGTTTTATCCCAGTAAACCGCCAGACGATCTACTGCAATCTCATCAAACCAGCCCGGGGTAAATTCATAAGTACGTCCCTCTCCCGCCATTTCATACATATGATGCTGATGAATGGAAAAATCAATGTCAACCACTTCACCCGCGTAATATTTCCGGTCGAGATCCACCCGCACATAGTCCCCGCCGTCATAGCTTTTATACTTTGCGCTCTTTACGCTGTCACTGAGCGGGCGTACATCCTCCACATATTCATTCGGGATCCCGATCTTTACCCAGGTCAGCGCGCCCTCACTCTCGTCATCCAGCACCTTCCACGCAATATGGTAGGTCATATACAAAGAACCGTCCGATGCCGGTTTTATCTTTATCTCATAATCTTCGATCTCATCAAGTGCATCTGAATACGCCATGACACGTTCTTTCTGACCGAACAGACAGAACAGGACAAGCGCAAAAACCATGCAGATCTTCCATGTGTATTTTTTCATTTCTGTTTTTCTCCCCTTTCCCTTAGCGGGCAGCTCTTTTTATTTTTGGAAGCGTATGCCCGGTGCTTTCTGCTCGCGGCACGGTTCCAGATCTTTTTAAAACTTTCCGTCCGCATATCTCCAAGCGGTTTTTCTTCCAGCCAGCTCTGACACGGTATGACCCTGCCATCGGGTGCGATCGCCATATTGCTCAGACACGCGCCGCAGGACGGCACCGAAAGTCCGATCGCGAGCAGTTTTTCTTCTGCGATCCAGCCCGGCGAGGTAAACGCGATCTCCATCCCGTTCGCATAGCAGTACGCCGCCGCGTCTTCTAAAATCCGATACAGTTCTTCCTCCGCAAGCTGCGTCCGCTCCGACTCCGCCTTTCTCGCGTTTCCGGTAATAATGAGCCCGGAGCAGGTCACATAGGTAACACCGAGCGCATGTAAAAATTCGAGCGTATCCCGGTATTCCCGGTTCTTCGTGCAAAGCGGCGTATTGATACTCAGATTAAGTCCCGCCGCAAGCGCGTTTTTGATCCCGTCCACCGTCTTTTTATAATTGTCCGCCCCGACCAGCTCATTATGTACCGCTTCCTTGTCCGAATAAAACGTCACCTGGACGCTGTCCAGCTCCGCTTCTTTTAAATTCGCGCAAAGCTCCGGCGAGAGCAGCACGCCGTTCGTGTTTAATCTTGTGACAAACCAGCGCGCCTCCTTTATCAGCTCACAGAGATCCGCCCGGAGTGTCGGTTCCCCGCCGGTAAACGTCAGCTGCGGGATCTTCGCCTTCCTGCAGGCGGCAATGATCTTTTTCCACTCTCCGGTCGAAAGCTCCGGCACCTCCGACAGCTTCTGATCCGCCGCGTAACAGTGCAGGCATTTCTGATTACAGTGCCATGCGCCGTTTACCGTCATTGCCGATACCATAAGGTCCATCCGGTGCGGCGCGGTCATATTTTTCGCGTACCCGGCAAGCGACAGCCCGCCGATCTCCACTTCCGGGATCCCGCCGCGCGCCACTGTGCGGAATGTATCCGTGATCGCGAGCAGATCCTCTTTTAGCATCTCATCCGTTGCCTGCGGATACACTTTTTTTACCCCGGCGAAGGTGCGGTGCAGAATCCCTGCCAGATCCTCTTCGCTCATTTCTCCCGCCCCATGCGCGTTTACCGCATTGGCAAACTCCGTAAACAGGATCGCCCATGCCTCATTTAACGGCAGCAGCTCCTGCCCGTTTAAGATCGCTATGGACGGCACCTTGCGAAACGGCAGGAAACGCGGCGGCACCATATGGATTCGGATCACTTCCGAGCTGCCCGGATCCCATGTCATATGGATCACCGACCGCCAGTTTTTTCTCTCATATTGTTTTTCCCGTAACATATCTTTCCTCTATTCTCCCGCAAAAAGGATGATCATAAGCATGACAAATATCCAGAAACCCGTTTCGATCCAGAACACGATCCAGCCCATATACGGATTTCCTTCTACATGGCTCCAGCAGTCCGGCAGTTTTTTCTTTAAGTCATCCCAAACTTTCTGTTCGAGTACCGCGTCTTTAAAAATAAAGTAAAGCGCAATACTTGCGATCGCGCCGACAATCGCCCCGCAGACTCCCGCCTGGCCAATACGTGTAATGTCAGATCTGAGCCCCCAGAACACAAGCGTGGTGACCCAGAGGATCGCGCTGTGTATCCTGCGGTTTTTCCGGTAAAAATATTTCCGGTCCAGCACCCCGCAGCAGGAATAATAGGTTGGCATTTTTTCATTCAGATACGGCCTCAACCGCTTATGAAAGTCATGGACATGATTCTTCGCCTTCTGGTTTCCGATCTCATACGGAAAGCAGAGTTTATCCCTCCCTTTTCCGATCTGAAAACAGGAATCTTTGTAGTAGTATTTTTCCTCCCGCAGCAGCCCGTCATAATAGCTGTACGGCAGCATCCTTGTTCCGCCAAAGAATAACTCCTGCTCGATCCCTTCCTGCCGCAGCCAGAAGCCAAGCATCTTTTTCCTTTTTAAGACGCAGCCGCACGGCCAGATCACATAGATCACGACTGCTATGCTAAAAAATGCCACCATGTTCCATCCTGCGGAATAAAACGCTCTCTCCTCCGCCGCGAGAAAAGCTTCGATCCCGATAAACGCGCAGATGAATCCCCAGATAAGTCTGCTTTTTCCCTTTCCCGCGAAGTAACGCTCGGAATATTTTGGCAGAAATCCCTCTGCTTCCCGCCTTTTTACTATCTCGTCTTTTTTGCTTTTTTCTTTTTCATTCTTTTTTCCCATTCTGCTCTTCCTTACTCCCCCGGTTTTCTTTCCAGTATACCATATCAAATTTCTTTGCACAAATATCTGCACAATCATTGAAAAACAAAAACGAGATTGCTATAATAAATTAGGAAAAATCCAAGAACCCTATACAGAATCGAGGAAAAAACATAATGGATCATTTAATTATACCGAAAGATTACCATTCGGAACTGAATCTGCATGACACACAGATCGCGATCAAGACGGTAAAAGATTTCTTCCAGAATCTTTTAGCGCTGCGCTTGAATCTGTCCCGTGTCTCGGCACCGCTTTTCGTAGATCCGCTCTCCGGATTGAACGATGAGTTAAACGGCGTGGAGCGTCCGGTCTCCTTTGGCATTCTTGAGCAGAATGATAAAGAAGCACAGGTCGTACACTCTCTCGCAAAGTGGAAACGCTACGCACTTGGAAAATACGGCTTTTCCTGCGGCGAAGGTCTTTACACGGACATGAACGCGATCCGCAGGGACGAGACAACCGACAATATCCACTCTATTTTCGTGGATCAGTGGGACTGGGAAAAGATCATCCGAAAAGAAGACCGTACGGAAGAATATTTAAAAGATACCGTGCGCACGGTTTACAAAGTCTTACGCAAGACTGAAAAGTATATGTCCATTCAATATGATTACATACATGAGATCCTTCCGGAAGAGATCTTCTTTATCACTTCCCAGGAGCTTGAGGATATGTTCCCGGAATACACACCGAAGGAACGTGAATTTTACATCACCAAGACCAAAGGCGCTGTGTGCATCTTAAAGATCGGTGACACGTTGGAATCCGGCGAGAAACACGACGGCAGAGCCCCGGATTATGATGACTGGGCGTTAAATGCCGATATCTTAGTTTATTATCCGGTTCTTGACATCGCGCTTGAGCTTTCTTCCATGGGTATCCGTGTAGACAAGAAGGCGCTCCTTTCCCAGCTTGACAAGGCAGGCTGCCCGGAACGCGCAAAGCTTCCGTTCCAGAAAGCGGTCATCGACGAGAAACTTCCATACACGATTGGCGGCGGTATCGGTCAGTCCCGTATCTGTATGTTCTTTTTACGAAAGGCTCATATCGGAGAGGTTCAGTCTTCGATCTGGAAACCGGACGACATCAAAGCATTAGAAAAAGCAGGCATCCAGTTGTTATAAACTGGACCCTGCTTCTTTTATTTTTTCTTTTTCCTTCTTATCCCCGGATCACGTCACTCATATCATAACGTCCCGCCGGCTTTCCATTTAAGAATTTCGCCGCTTCGATCGCGCCTTTCCCAAAGATGGCTCTCGAATATGCCGTATGCTTCACTTCGATCACTTCATCCATTCCGGCAAAGATGATCTCATGCTCACCGACAATACTGCCGCCACGGACCGCGGAAATGCCGATCTCATTTTTTTCTCTCTTCTTGCGCTCTTTCGTGCGGTCATATTTATATTCATATTCTCCGCCCACTGCGTCGTTCAGACAGTCCGCAAGCGCAAGCGCAGTACCGCTCGGTGCGTCTAACTTCTGGTTATGGTGTTTTTCCACGATCTCCATATCAAAGCCTGCCGGTGCGAGGATCTTTACGATCTTTGGCAGGATCTCAAGCAGCGTGTTGACGCCAAGTGACATGTTTGCAGACTTTAACACTGCCACTTTTTTGCTGCTCTCCTCCACCTTTTTTAACTGTTCTTCCGAAAGCCCGGTACTGCATAAAACCACCGGGATCTGGCGCTTCACGCAATAGTCAAGCAGGCCGTCCACTGCTGCCGCATTGGAGAAATCGATCACCGCATCTGCCTCGACCTCGCAGTCCTCGATCGAAGCGTAGACCGGATAATCGTTTTTGATCCCGTCATACTGATCGATCCCTGCCACGATCTCAACCGTTTCATCCTGCTTTACGAGGCCCGTAATGACCTGCCCCATTCTTCCGTTACATCCGTTCATGATCACTTTTGTCATTTTTTTATACACCTTTATCTTTCCGGTTCTTCCCTGCCTGTTGCCAAATTCCTATGCCAGCTTTATGCCATACGCTTTCATGACCTCTGCTAACTTCTTCGCGTTTTCCTCTCCCATTTCACAGAGTGGGGAACGCAGACTTCCGACATTCATTCCCATCAGGTTCATCGCCTTCTTTACCGGGATCGGATTGACCTCGGAGAAGAGCGCATCCACAAGCGGAAGTGCCTCTCTTTGCAGTTTCATCGCCTTTTTGGTATCTCCTGCGAGATAGCTTGCCACCATATCATGCACTTTCTGCGGTGCCACATTGGACCAGACAGAGATCACACCGATTCCTCCGATGGAAAGTAACGGAACAACCAGTCCGTCTTCTCCGGAGTACAGATCCAGTTTTCCGTCTGTCAGATACATGGTCTTGGATGCCTGCGCGACATTTCCGGTCGCTTCCTTTAAGCCCACGATATTTTCCTCATGCTCAAACAGGTACGCGGTTGTCTCCGGCAGCATGTTGCATCCGGTTCTTCCCGGTACGTTGTACATGATGATCGGTGTCTTTACCGCCTGCGCGATCTGGGAATAATGTGAGATCAGTCCGTTCTGGGTCGCTTTGTTATAGTACGGTGTTACCACGAGCAGGCCATCCACTCCTGCCTCTTCGGCTTCCTGGGAAAGCTGAATCGCTGTTTTTGTGCAGTTCGAACCGGTTCCCGCAACAACCGGAACACGATGTTTGGTAAATTCCACTGCCGCACGGATCACCGCTGCGTGTTCCTCCATGGTAAGTGTCGATCCCTCGCCGGTCGTTCCTGCGATCACGATACAGTCTGTACCGTTTGTGATCTGGTAATTGATGATCTCCTCGAGTTTTTCGTAATTCACATCCAGATTTTCCTTCATCGGTGTGACGATCGCAACTCCTGCTCCTTTAAAAATAGCCATAACATTTTCCTCCTGTATGTAATATATGGTAATTCTCTTTCTTATGTGAAAAAGACCGGCCCCATGGACCGGTCAAAAGATTCTTCTTGTATTACCCAAACCTCTGATAGCGCCCCATCCGTTGCCAGATGACAGTCAAATGGCTGTTCGCCAAGTGCCCAAGGAATATGCCTGTCAGGTAACATACCCTTTCGGCGTTCTCTCCTTTCACCCGTCGTCTCCTGTTCCTGCCACATCAGACCGGCTACTCATAGATCACGCAACCTCTATCTTCACATTTTTACTTGTTAAATTTACTATATCACTGACAAATATCTCTGTCAACAGTCATTACTTCTCTGAAGTAATATTATAGATCTCATCGACGTACGGACGGATCTCTTCTTTTAATACACGTCCGGTAAGGATCAGATCGACATCATCTTCCTTCTCACGGATCAGAAGCTCTAGTTCTTCCACCGAAACGATCCCGTTATCCACGAGTCCGAGCACCTCGTCTAAGATCAGCATGTCGCACTCTCTGGTCGTTAATACCTTTCTTGCGAAGTTGATGCCGTTTCGCATATTGATCTTTTCTTCTTCCTGTTCCGCTTCCGACAGTTCGTCATAATATCCGGTTGCCTTCTCAAAGCAGAATACCTTGATCTCCGGCTCTAACCTTTCATAATAGGCACTGCTCTCGCCCTTGCCTTTTAAGAATTTTATGACGTACGCATTTCTGCCTTCACTTGCAGCACGCAGCGCATTTCCAAGTGCGGCATTTGTTTTTCCCCGTCCCGCACCATAGTAAACCTGAACATGTCCTGTACCCAATTTTGGCCTCCTCCGCTCTTTTCAAGCATCGTATCATATTATCAGATTTCTTTAAAATACCACAATACCGCAAAAAAAGCAACTTTTATTCCAGGAACTCGATCTTGCTGACCGAAATCTCATACGCCATCCGCTTCTCTGTTTCCGTCTCGCTGATCTTTTTTATGTACTCACGGCTCTGTATCCTGCCCCAGATCTGCACATGTCCGCCAACCGCGAACCCGGAAGCGAAGCGCGCGTTTCTTCCCCAGCAGATACATGGGATATAATCGGATTTTCCATAGGAACGGTTCACTGCGATCAAAAGATCCGCGATCTCACGTCCGAGCGGTGTCTTCCGGTAGATCGGCGCTTTACAGATATAACCGTCCAGAAAGATCTGGTTGCTCTTTACCTCGTCGCTCACTTCCTCCACAAATTCCAGTTCCCGCACAAAAACGGAGAGCACAAGGCGGTTTTTCTTTTCCTCGTGGCGGTTGTAGGAACGGAACTGCCCGGTCACATAGATTTTCTGTCCGATGCAGCTTTGTTTCGTGTCCACCAGCCGTTCGGAAACCATGAGCGGTATGTAATCCATATAATTGCTCAACCGGTTCACCGCGATCTCTACCATATAAAAGCCTTCTCCGTAAACCTCGTGACTGAACGTGAAATCCGAAACGATCTCCCCTACCATTGATACCTGATTGTTTTCAAAAATTTTATCTGCCATGAATTTTTCTCCCTTCCTCTCGCCCGGCGCTTTTTCTTCTGCTGCCCGTCGGCTCATGTACAGCGATGGCATATCGACTTGTATCCTGCTATATGTGTATTCCATGTCTTTGTTATTTAGAACTCCCTTCTGCATTTGTCTTCCCATTCCCCGGAATGGTTATTAAGTTATCACGCCGCGCACTCAAAATGTGCTTCAATTTGTCGATAACATTTCTTTTCTCTCTTCTGCGCCCGCGATCCCCGGTATCCCCCGATATTTCACGAAAACTGCTTGCGTATTGAAAAAAATGTGATAAAATAAAAAGGTCGGTCATTTATAGACCCTTTTTTTGAACTGTTGTTTTTTCTTCTATATAGAAAGAGGTACAAATTTATGAAAATGAAACGAGAAGACGTTCGTAACATCGCCATCATTGCACACGTTGACCACGGTAAGACCACTCTGGTAGACGGTCTGTTAAAGCAAAGCGGTGTCTTCCGTGACAACCAGGAAGTACAGGAACGTGTTATGGACTCCAACGACATTGAGCGTGAAAGAGGTATCACCATCCTTTCCAAAAACACTGCCGTATATTACAAGGATACCAAGATCAACATCATCGATACTCCGGGACATGCGGATTTCGGTGGCGAGGTAGAGCGTATCTTAAAGATGGTAAACGGCGTTGTTCTGTTAGTCGATGCCTTTGAAGGTGTTATGCCGCAGACCAAATTCGTACTGATGAAAGCACTGGCTTTGAATCTTCCGGTCATTGTATGCTTAAACAAGATCGACCGTCCGGAAGCAAGACCTGCCGAAGTTGTGGACGAAGTGCTGGAATTATTCATGGATCTGGATGCTTCTGACGAACAGCTCGACTGCCCGTTCCTTTATGCTTCTGCCAGAGAAGGCTATGCCATGAAGGATTTAAATGATGAAAAGAAAGATATGACGCCTCTCTTTGAGACGATCGTTAATTATATCCCGGCTCCGGAAGGCGATCCGGATGCCAATACCCAGGTACTGATCAGTACCATCGACTACAACGAGTACGTTGGACGTATCGGTGTCGGCAAGATTGATAACGGATGCTTAAAAGTCAATCAGGAAGCTGTTGTGGTAAACCACCACGAACCGGACAAAAAAGAGCGTGTCCGCATCAGCAAGCTGTATGAATTTGACGGATTAAATAAAGTAGAAGTGACCGAGGCAAAGATCGGTGCGATCGTTGCGATCTCCGGTATCGCTGATATCCACATCGGAGATACGATCTGCGCACCGGAAAACCCGGAGGCGATTCCGTTCCAGAAGATCTCCGAGCCTACGATCTCCATGAACTTTATCGTAAACGACTCTCCGCTTGCCGGACAGGAAGGTAAGTATGTCACCTCCCGCCACATCAGAGACCGTCTGTTCCGCGAGCTGAACACCGACGTTTCCCTGCGTGTCGAAGAGACCGAGAGCCCGGACTGCTACAAGGTTTCCGGCCGTGGTGAGCTTCACTTATCCGTTCTGATCGAGAACATGCGCCGTGAAGGCTATGAATTCGCAGTCAGCAAAGCGGAAGTTCTCTACAAGACAGACGAAAACGGCAAACGCCTTGAGCCTATGGAGATCGCTTATGTCGATGTCCCGGATGATTTCACCGGAGCCGTAATCCAGAAGCTCAGCCAGAGAAAAGGTGAATTACAGAATATGGGACCGATCAGCGGTGGTTACACCCGTATCCAGTTCCGTATCCCGTCCCGTGGACTGATCGGTTATCGTGGTGAGTTCTTAACCGATACCAAGGGAAATGGTATCATCAACACCATCTTCGACGGCTATGACGCTTACCGCGGTGATATCGAATATCGTCCGACCGGTTCCCTGATCGCGTTCGAGACCGGCGAATCCGTAACTTACGGTCTGTTTGCCGCACAGGATCGTGGTACCCTCTTTATCGGACCTGGCGAAAAGGTTTATGCCGGAATGGTCATCGGCCAGAGTTCCCGCGCGGAAGACATCGAGATCAACGTATGCAAGAAGAAGCACCTGACCAACACACGTTCTTCTTCCGCAGACGAAGCGCTGACACTGGTTCCGCCTAAGATTTTAAGTCTGGAACAGGCGATCGACTTTATCGACACGGACGAGCTTCTTGAGGTAACACCGGAAAATCTCCGTATCCGCAAACGTATCCTTGACCCGACCCTCCGCAAGAGAGCAGGTTTTAAGAAAAACTAAGAGATGAAAAATGCTGCCGCACAGTAAAGACTGCACGGCAGCATTTTTGTATATCCCTGTTCTTTCCTGTATTTTATGCGGTTTTCGTTACAGATTCGCGGCTCCGATGATGCCTGCGCTGTTTCCTAGGATCGCACACCGCACCTCCGGGATAAATGCCTTTTCTCCGGCGAAGCACACGGTTTTTATGTATGCTGTCAGCGGTTCTGTCAGTTTCTCCTTCTGGTTGCACACACCTCCGGAAAGCAGTACCACATCCGGGCGGAAGATATTGACATAGTTGGCGATCGCCTCACCCAGGTAGGTAATGTAATCATCCACCACTGCCATTGCCGCCTCGTCTTTCTGCTCTGCCGCGTCAAACGGGATCTTTCCATTCATCGCCGAAAGGTCTCCGCCACACAGCTCGTTCATGAGCGAATCTTTCTTCTGCTCTGCGGCTCTTCTCGCCTGCCGGATCAGTCCTGTCGCGGAAACATATGCCTCCACACAGCCCTTTCTGCCGCAGGTACAGGGTTCTCCGCCAAAGATCAGGCTTGTATGCCCAAGCTCCGCGCCGCCCGCATGCGCCCCCTCAAACACTTTTCCGTCGATGATCACTCCGCCGCCGACTCCGGTGCCGAGTGTTAAGAGGATCGCGTTTTTGGTCTCTTTTGCCGCGCCTGCCTTGACCTCGCCGAGTGCCGCGCAGTTCGCGTCATTGGAAATATGGATCGGACAGGTAAAATAAGTTCCGAGTTCTTCCGCCAGCGGGATATTCTCCCAGCCAAAGTTGTTGGAATACCGCACCATTCCGCTCTCGGCATCCACCGTTCCCGGACTTCCGACTCCCACGCTGGAAAGCTCGCGCTCCTCTGCCCCGATCTTTCCAAGCAGATCTTTCACCAGATCCGCCATATCTTTTATGATCTCCTGATAAGGACGTTTTACCATTGTCGGCACGGAACCCTCCGCCAGGATCTTCTGATCCTCATCCACGATTCCTGCCTTAATATTCGTTCCTCCTAAATCAATTCCAGCTCTGTACATATTTTCTCACCTCATCATTTTGGTAGAAACAGTTCTCATGCATTATTTATATCAGTTCCCCCCGGAATTGTAAAGAGATTTTTTCATATCATAGCAGCGTTCCCACTCTTTGGTGCCATTGATCTTGCGCACTTCCATCTGATTTTTCTTTAAAAAGCGGGTAAGTTCATAGCAGCTGACCCAGATCTCATTGTCACTATCCTTCTGCGATTCATCAAAGATCAGCTCCAGCCCGAAATGCAGATGCACTTCATCGATGTTGTTGACATTCTCCGTCGTGCTGTAGCCCGTGTGCCCCATATAGCCGATCACATCCCCCGCCTTCACGGTGCCACCCTCTTTCAGCCACTCCGCGTACGGATAGTCCTGCCGCAGGTGTGCGTAATAGTAATAGCGCCTGTGGTCAAAGCTGCGGATCCCGATGCGCCAGCCTCCATACTGGTTCCAGCCGAGCGCTTCCACATAGCCGGATTCCACGGCGATCACAGGTGTTCCGATCTGCCCCATCATGTCATGCCCCAGATGCTCCCGCTCAAACCCATAGGTGCGCGACACGCCAAAATCATCATAATCCCAGTACTCAAACCCCTTCGCGATCGGGGAAAAACCTTTTAACCCATACGCTTTCCGGTATGGAGCCGTCCCGCCCTTTTCGGGCTTCTGCATCTCATATTCTCCCACCAGTCCGCCAAGCACCGCCGTATAGGCATCCCGGTAATAGTTATAATATTTTAACGTTTCCGCCTCCGTTTTTAATTTCGTCGTTCCGTCCGCAAGCTTTTGTGCCAGCGCATCCATGTCCGCCACCGCGCTTTCCGAAAAATCCCCGCCGCACTTTGCCGCCTCAAGCGCCAGAAGGTCGATCCAGTTGATATGGATATCCGCTCCGTAAGTGTTCACATCCCATTCGTACGCGGTATCAAGCGCTTCACATGTCACCGTAAAATCCACCCAGCGGATGAAATCTTTTTTCCCCGCATTTCCTGCATTTTCTTCCGTACTCTCTGTACTCTCCGTGCCCTCTGTACTCTGCCTGTACATCGTCGGCACCGTCCGTTTATACATATAATTTCTGCCCGCCGCAACACACAGGACGACCACAAAAATGACTAACTCCGCAAGTATCCCCATTTTCATTTTTTCTGACTTTTTCATAAAACAGCTTCCGTTTCAAATCTGTCCGTTCCCGTTTTCTCTTTATATGTATGCAGTCCGCCGCCCTCTTATCCCAATGAAAAAGCCGGAGAGACACTTCTTTCGCATCTCTCCGGCACTTTTTTTATTTATCTTTTTAATTATAACGCTTTGATACGCTCTAACGCCGCAACGGTATTTTCGTAGCTGCCGAATGCAGTCAGACGGAAATATCCTTCTCCGCTCGGGCCGAAACCACAGCCCGGCGTTCCGACTACATTTGCCTTCTCAAGCAGGTAATCGAAGAAATCCCAGGAAGTCATCTTCTCCGGTGTCTTTAACCAGATATACGGTGCGTTGACACCACCGTATACTTCATATCCGGCATCTTTTAAGCCTTCCTTGATGGTCTTTGCGTTCTTCATGTAGTAGCCTACCTGATCTTTTAACTGCGCTTTTCCTGCTGCGGAATATACTGCTTCTCCGGCTCTCTGCACGATGTACGGCGCGCCATTGAACTTGGTGCCATGGCGGCGTGCCCACATGTCATGTAAAGATACGTTTCCGCATTTTAATTCCTTCGGAACAACCGTGTAGCCCAGACGCACACCGGTAAATCCGGCATTTTTGGAAAAGCTCTTGAGCTCGATCGCACAGGTCTTTGCTCCTTCGCACTCATAAATGGAATGTGCCACGTCATCTTCGGAGATATATGCTTCATACGCTCCGTCATAGATGATGACTGCGCCGACTTTATTCGCGTAATCTACCCATTCCTGTAACTGCGCCTTTGTGATCGTCGTTCCGGTCGGGTTGTTCGGCAGACACAGATAGATCATATCCGGTGTCTCCTTCGGGAATTCCGGTACAAAGTTGTTCTCTCTGGTACACGGCATATAGATGACATTGCTCCACATCTGGGACGCCGCATCATAAGTACCGCATCTGCCTGCCATAACGTTGGAATCCACATAAACCGGGTAAACCGGGTCACACACCGCTATGCGGTTGTCAAGGGAAAAGATCTCCTGGATATTTCCGGAATCACTCTTTGCTCCGTCGGAAACAAAGATCTCATCTGCCGCGATGTCGCATCCTCTTGCCCTGTAATCATTCTCTGCGATCGCGTTACGCAGAAATTCATAACCAAGATCCGGCGCATAGCCGTGGAAAGTCTCTGCCTTTGCCATCTCATCCACTGCTCCATGCAGTGCGTCAATGATCGCCGGTACGAGCGGCTGGGTCACATCTCCGATTCCGAGACGGATGATCTTCGCATCCGGGTTCGCGTCGGAAAACGCCTTTACTTTCTTTGCAATATCACTGAACAGATAGCTGCCCGGTAATTTCTGGTAATTGTCATTGATCTGATACATGATCGTAACTGCCCCTTTCTTTTTCTTCTATTGATCTTTTAAAAATTTATTAGTATTCCTCATTGGTACTACTATTTTCATGTTCGTAGTATAACAAAAAAGAAGTACCTTGTAAAGTACTTCTTTTCCTCATTTTTTCTCATTTAGCCGTCCATCAGGCTAAGGATCATCTGCGCCGTCTCCACCATATCCGTTCCGTTATTCATGCTCCGTTTCTGGATATAGCGGTGCGCCTCCTCTTCCGTCAGATTATTGCGGCTCATCAGTACGGATTTTGCCTCCAGAATGATGTTTCTTTCCGCTTCACTTCTCTGCTTGGGCTGCGCGCGCATCTTTTTCCGCTTCCGCGCGATGGTGTACTCCATCATCTCCACCGTCTGCACCAGCTCATGCACTTTAAGCGGCATGGAAAGACAGACGATGTCCGCAATCTCTCTTTCGCTGCAGACCGCGGGGGACGCAACCAGAAGCATCTGAAACTGAGGTGGGAGATATTCATATAATTCCTGGTACATCATGTCGATAAAATGATGGCTGCAGATGACGATGCCGCCTTCAAGCGCATTCGCGCTCTGTAAGGTCTGTGCTCCTGTCGTACAGACGGCCGCGACATCGTATCCGCTTTTGACCAGTATATTTTTTATACTCTTTGCATTTTCCATTTTCGGGAACGCAACAATTACATTACTCACAACGCCTCACCCTGACAACATCAAATTTTATAGAGATACTCATCGATCTCCCACTGGGTTACCTGCGAACGGTACGCAGTCCAGTCGGCTCTCTTGGCTGTGATATATTTTTCTGTGATATGTGTGCCCAGTACGTTCTTTACGAATTCGTCTTTTTCCAGTTCTTCTACTGCTGCCTCGAGATCCTGCGGCAATGCCTCGATCCCCAGTCTCTCACGCTCTGCCTCTCCCATGGAAAATACATTTTCATGCACATCTTCCGGCGGCTCGATCTTTCCACGGATTCCATCCAGTCCGGCTGCAAGGCAGATTGCAAGCACAAGATACGGATTGGCTGCCGGATCCGGGCTGCGCAGTTCCACTCTGGTGGATTCCCCTCTCGATGCCGGGATCCGGATCAACGGACTCCGGTTCGTTGCGGACCACGCGATAAAGATCGGCGCCTCAAATCCCGGAACCATACGTTTATAGGAATTGACCAGCGGATTCGTGATCGCTGTCATCCCTTTCATATGTTTCATGATACCGCCGATAAAATAATACGCTTCCCTGCTCAGTCCGAGCTTGTCCTTCTCGTCCACGAAAATATTTTTTCCGTCTTTAAACAAAGACATATTTACATGCATCCCGGAACCTGCGATACCAGGCTTCGGCTTTGGCATAAAGCTCGCGAACAGACCGTGGCGTTTCGCGATCGTCTTGACCGCAAGCTTAAAGGTCATGATATTATCCGCGGTGATCAGTGCCTCGTCGTATTTAAAATCGATCTCATGCTGCGCCGGTGCCACCTCATGGTGGGACGCTTCGATCTCAAAGCCCATATCTTCCAGCGTAAGAACCATATCACGTCTCGCGTTCTCTCCGAGATCGACCGGTCCAAGGTCAAAGTATCCTGCCTTTTCATGGGAGATCGTAGTCGGCTGTCCGTCATCATCGGTATGGAAGAGGAAAAATTCGCACTCCGGTCCGACATTGAACGTATAACCCATCTCTGCCGCCTCTGCGATCACTTTCTTTAAGATGTAACGCGGATCGCCCTCAAACGGTGTCTGATCCGTGCAGTATACATCACAGATGATACGCGCAACTTTTCCCTGCTGCGGACGCCACGGAAAGATCGTAAATGTATCCAGATCCGGATGCAGATACATATCTGATTCCTCAATGCGCACGAATCCCTCGATCGCGGAACCGTCAAACATGCACTGGTTATTCAACGCCTTCTCCAGCTGGCTCGCCGTGATCGCCACATTCTTTAATGTTCCGAAAATGTCCGTAAACTGAAGACGGATAAACTCAACATCCTCTTCGTCTACCATACGAATAATATCCTTTTTGGTATACTTACTCATCTTTTACACTCCTTTATCTGCTTTCATATAATCCACTACTTCGCGATAGGAAAGTTTCCCGCCAAACAGATCAAGCGCACTGCCGATCGTCACATTGAGCCGGTTCTTTCCCAGTTCCTTCAACTTCTCGATATCGGAAAAATCTCTGACACCACCCGCATAGGTGAGCGGGATCTTTCCCCAGTTTCCAAGCAATTTTGCAAGTGATTCTTCGATTCCGTCTGCTTTGCCCTCCACGTCCACCGCGTGTACTAAAAATTCATCCGCATAGGACGCAAGTTCATCCAAAAGCGCCGGCGTCACCTTTTCCTCGGTAAATTTCTGCCACCGGTCTGTAACGATATAATAGTCATCGTCCCGCTTCCTGCAGCTTAGATCCAAAACCAGATGATCCTTTCCGGTTTCCAATGCCAGACGCCTCAGATTCCCATAATCGATCTTTCCATTTCTAAACACATAAGAGGTCACGATCACATGACTGGCTCCCGCGTCAAGAAACTCCGCCGCGTTTTCATCCGTGATACCGCCGCCCACCTGCAAGCCGCCCGGATAGGTCTTCAATGCCAAAAGTGCCTGCATTTTTGTGTCATTATAATAGGAAGAATCCCTCGCATTTAACAGAATGATGTGTCCGCCACGGATCCCGTCCTTTTTGTAGAAATCCGCATAAAACGAGGCATCACAGTCCGCAACGAAATTTTCCTTCGCGGTATCGCCCTGATCCCGTAGGGAACTGCCGACGATCTGCTTTACTTTTCCATTATGGATATCAATACAAGGCCGAAATTCCATTTTTTCTCTCCCGTATGATTTATAATATTTATTAATCTTAATTATTAGCTGAATTTATAACGCATTTCCGCTTTTTTGGGCGTTTATACGAAAAAGGACAGAGTTCTCCCAGTAAAACCCCGTCGTTTGATAAAAGAATACCACACCATGAATAAAAATAAAATACCCAAATCCATTTTTTGCTTTTCTTTTTCCCGCCGCCTCATTGACAACCCCGGTTATTTTTGCTAGAATTGAAAAAATTATTAAAAGTTAAATACGACAAACAGGAAAGAGAGGAATGAAAAAAATGGGTACAATTATCGGCGAAGGAATCACTTTTGATGACGTATTATTGGTACCGGCATATTCTGAGGTTACTCCGAATATGATCAATTTACAGACAAGACTTACTAACAAGGTGACACTTAATATTCCTATGATGAGTGCTTCTATGGATACCGTTACAGAGCACAGAATGGCGATCGCCATGGCAAGACAGGGTGGTATCGGTATCATCCACAAGAACATGTCCATCGAAGCACAGGCTGATGAGGTAGATAAGGTAAAACGTTCCGAGAACGGTGTTATCACGGATCCATTTTCACTTTCTCCAAACCATACATTGCAGGATGCGGATGATCTGATGGCAAAGTTCCGTATCTCCGGTGTTCCGATCACAGACAACGGCAAACTGGTCGGAATCATCACAAACCGTGACCTGAAATTCGAAACTGACTTTTCGAGACCGATCCATGAGTGCATGACCTCCGAAGGTCTGATCACTGCTCCGGAAGGGATCACACTCGAAGAAGCAAAATCCATCCTTGCAAAGGCAAGAAAGGAAAAACTCCCGATCGTAGATAAGGATTTCAACTTAAAAGGTCTTATCACGATCAAGGATATTGAAAAGCAGATCAAGTACCCGCTTTCCGCAAAAGACGATCACGGCCGTCTTCTGTGTGGTGCCGCAGTTGGTATCACCGCAAACATGATGGACCGTATCGATGCTCTTGTAAACGCGCATGTAGATGTCATCGTTGTGGATTCCGCACACGGACATTCTTTAAATATCTTAAACGCAGTAAAAAAGATCAAAGCTGCTTATCCTGACTTACAGGTAATCGCCGGAAACATTGCTACCGGTGCTGCTGCAAAAGCCCTGATCGAAGCAGGTGTTGACGCTGTCAAGGTAGGTATCGGACCTGGATCTATCTGTACCACCCGTGTTGTTGCAGGTATCGGTGTTCCTCAGGTTACCGCGATCATGGACTGCTACGCAGTTGCAAAAGAATACAACATCCCGGTTATCGCCGATGGCGGTATCAAATACTCCGGTGATATGACAAAAGCGATCGCCGCAGGCGCAAGCGTATGTATGATGGGAAGCATGTTCGCCGGATGTGACGAAGCTCCGGGAACTTTTGAACTGTATCAGGGAAGAAAATACAAAGTATACAGAGGTATGGGATCTCTCGCTGCCATGGAAAACGGAAGTAAAGACCGTTATTTCCAGGAAGGCGCAAAGAAACTGGTTCCGGAAGGTGTCGAAGGACGTGTCGCATACAAGGGTTCCGTAGAAGATACGATCTTCCAGTTAGTCGGTGGTATCCGCTCCGGTATGGGATACTGCGGCTGCCAGACCATTCCTGAATTACAGGAAAGAGGCCAGTTCGTAAAGATCACTGCCGCTTCCTTAAAGGAAAGCCATCCGCATGATATCCATATCACAAAAGAGGCTCCGAACTACAGCATTGATGACAAATAAGATCGGCTTTTAAAAGCAAAAATAAAAGGTGTCTTTAAAACCTGTTCCGGTTTTAAGGGCACCTCTTTTTTACTCTTTCCTAGCGCGCGTTCGCTGCGGCTCCTTCTGTCACGCCGTTTGCGTTTCCGTTTGCCGCTGTATCGTTTGCGGTTGCATTGTCTGTCGCGTTTTCCACGGTGTTTCCGATATCATTTGCCACATCATCCGCAGTATCTATCACATCATTTCCGACATCTGCCGCTCCGTCCACAACGTCTCTTCCTGCCTCGGTGGTTCCGTCTACCACATCATCCACGGCACCATTTCTGTTGGTTCCGTTCATTCCTGTGGTTTCCGTTCCGGTCGTCGCATCATTCACATTTTCATCCCGGTTCGTCTCTGTCTCCGTCGCATTGGTATTATCCTCCGCCCTGTTATTATTCGTTCCACAGGCAGCAGCCATAGATACCGCAAGCGTCATAACACAGCAAAGTGCAATTCTTTTTAAGTTCTTCATCTTTATTTCTCCTTTTATATGTTGTTTTTATTTTTATATCCTTAATATGAGTCAATCCAGACGCTTTTATGCATGCATTTTACTTTTTCATCTTGGGGTCAAATAAGAGTGACGCCAGATAGCCAAACACCAGAGCGGCTGAGATTCCGACAGCGCTTGCCTTGAATCCGCCCATAAAAATACCGATAAAGCCAAATTCATCCACCGCCTCTTTCACGCCCTTAAAAAGTGTATTTCCAAAGCCAAGCAGCGGTACACTCGCGCCCGCGCCCGCAAATTCCACAAACGGCGGATAGATCGCCACTGCTCCAAGCAGTGCGCCGGTGCATACCAAAAGCACCATGATCCGTCCCGGCAGCATTTTTGTTTTTTCCATCAGGATCTGTACCAGCGCGCAGATCACGCCTCCGACCCAGAATGCATTGATATAGTCCATGTCTTCCCTTCTTCCTTTTCTTTTTTATTCTTCGTGCTCGATCACCACCGCGTGCGCGATCCCCGGCACATTCTGTCCCTCATTAAAACTGACCGTGGAAAGCAGCGCGCCGGTCGGGACAAACAGGATCTTTTTCCATTCTCCCTGCGCAATTTTTTTCAGAAAATGGGCGCTGAGCGTCACTGCCGCGCAGCCACAGCCGGATCCGCCGGAATCCGTCCCCTGTGTCTGCCTGTCAAAAATTTCGATCCCGCAGTCCGTATGCACACCGCTTATGTCATAACCCTTGTCCAAAAGCAGCTTAATTAGAATCTCCTGTCCCACATACCCAAGATCCCCGGTAATGATCTTGTCGTAATCCTCCGGCTTGGTGCCAAAATCGCAGAAATGGTGGTAGATCGTATCGCACGCCGCCGGTGCCATGGCAGCTCCCATATTCATGGAATCCCGGACTCCGTAATCCACGATTCGCCCGGGCGTAAGCCCCGTGATCTTAATATCTGATTTTTTCGTCCCGAGGATATATGCCCCGCTTCCCGTAACCGTCCAGGTCGCCGACACCGGTCTCTGATTGGCGTATTCCAGTGGATAACGGAACTGTTTTTCCGCGCTCGCGAAATGGCTCGAAGTCACGGTGAGTACATGATCCGCATAACCGCCCGCCACACACATCGCGCCAAGCGCCATGGATTCTCCCGCCGTGGAACACGCCCCGTACAGTCCAAAAAGCGGGATCTGATAATCCATCAGGCCAAACGAAGTCGCGATCGTCTGCCCTAACAGATCCCCCGCAAAGATGTAGCGGATATCCTCCGGCGCAAGCCCCGATTTTCCAAGCGCAAGTGCCGTCGATTCCTTCTGCAGGGAGCTCTCCGCCTCCTCCCAGGTATCCTCTCCGAATTTGTCCGTATCGCATATCATGTCAAATTCATTTCCAATCGGCCCTTCTCCTTCCTTTTTTCCGACCACTGACGCGCTTGCAAGAATGTAGGGCGCCTGTGTGAAATGAATACTCTGCGTGCCAATTATCTGCAACTTTTTGTCCTCCTTCTTTTTGTGTAGAAATCCATATTCTCTGTTTTCCATTCACGTTTCAAAGTATTGTTTCTGTTTCTTCTCTTAATATGCTCGGACAAAATGATTTTTATACCAGCAGGAGATGAAATGCGCTTTGCACAGGCAAAGAACAGATAAAAAAAGCATGCCGGGCATCTGCGGCTCCGGAAACTTTTCCGCGAAGCAAATGCCTGACATGCTTTTTTTCGTTTTATTAGTCTTCTTTAAAAATGTGTTCTTTATATCGATCCAGCACACGATGCAGAATACTTCCCAGCAGATAGCAGGAGATCACTTCTCCGATCCCTACGGTCAGCATGAAAAACGGGATGGTTCCCTCTGCCAGATACACATACCGCAGTACAAACGGTACAATGATCGTATTCGCGACGATCGGTGGCAGTGGTGCCAGCCATTTGTGTTTGCGCAGCGCGTAGGTTCCGCAGGCTCCGATCAGTGTTGCCAGACTGCCGAATACCACATCAAGCGGCATACATCCGGTCACCAGATTACTGATCAGGCATCCGAGGAAAAGTCCCGGGATCGCTGCCGGTGTAAAGACCGGTAAGATCGTGAGCGCTTCGGATATGCGCACCTGAATGGCTCCGCTCGCCAGATTAAATGCGCTGATAAAGACCGTCAGTACGACATAGATCGCAGCGATCATCGCTGCCTGGGTGATTCGTAACACTTTTTTGTTTCTCATATGAAATTCTCCTTTAGTTTTGTTTTACGAGTGGAAGGTCTCGAACACTCGGTATTTCGCCCTGAAAAGACCTTGGTTTTTGAGCTTTTTGCAACGTCAGTCAGTATAACACAGATTTTTTTTCAATGCAAGCGCCCTTTCCACGCATATTCCATCTTGCGGTCCATACAGCGGCTCTTCTTTGCCGTGATCTCTACTGCTCCATCCCGGAAACGCAGCTCCGCCGTCACCCCGAGCGGGTTGTTTGGATAGCACAGCTTCAGTTTTAACGTATCCTTTTCCCAGGCAAACGCCCCTGCCGTATTCACGATGCGGATATCGGCGCAGGTATAATAATGGGAAAAACGGACACTTGGCAGATCATTGCACTCCCAGTGGCGGAATCCATAGAAAAGTGTCCGCTCTTTTCCATCTTTCCACACACAGGTGATCGCAACGGTATCTTCCGTCTTTCCTGCTTCCACCTGTATCTTTTCCAGCTGATCCTCATTTTCTTCGAGCAGATACGTTCCCACGACACCAGAAATCCGCTCTTTATTTTTCGCGCCTTCGATATCATCCCCTTCCGGAAACGCAACCGTAAACTGCTCCTTTTTTGATGTTCCGTCCGAATCCGGCGCAATATCCACATCCGCGCACGCCGGAAGCAGATGTTTCCACATTTCTGCCATCAGCCCGGACATATCCTCGGTGCCGGTGAGCGTTGCGATCACAAGATCCTTCTCCGGTGCCACGATAGCAAACTGTCCGTATGCGCCATCGCCACGGTACACGCCCTTTGGAATGCACTGCCAGATCTGGTAGCCATAGCCGACGCCCCAGTCATTTCCGTCGCTGTACACCTCTCCGCCGGAAGAATCCACGAGATTTGAGGTCATCCGCTCCATCCACGCGCGGTTCAAAAGCTGCTTTCCATTCCACATGCCCTGCTGCTTTAAAAAGATGCCGAGCTTTGCCACCGTCTCGATCGTCACGTTCAGTCCGATCCCACCAAGTGAATTTCCCTGCGGGGACTCATCCCAGTAATAATCTTCCACTCCAAGCGGTTTAAAAAAGCGCGGGGTCAGATAATCCACCAGCTTTTCTCCGGTCACCTTCGTTATGATCGCGGAAAGCACATAGGTTGCCGTTGTATCATAGAAAAAATGCGTTCCCGGTTCATAGGCCGGCTCGATCTCCAGAAATTTTTCGACCCAGTTTCCCTCAAACGCATAGTTTAAGATCGGCGGCTCCGTTTCCTGTCCGGTACACATGGTAAGCAGATGTTCCACCGTGATCCGTTTCGCGCGTTCTCCGATCGTATCCGGAAGTTTCTCCCTAAAAAAGGAGTATACGGTATCTTCCACCGCAAACAGCCCTTCCTGCACGGCAAATCCGACTCCGACCGCGGTAAATGCCTTGCTGAGCGAATAGAGCATGTGCAGCCTGTCCTCCCCATACGGATACCAGGACGCTTCATAGCACACCTTCCCGCCGCGCACTATCATCAGATCATGCAGTTCGATCCCACGCTCCCTGACTCCTTCTAAAAAGCCTTTGATCCCTTCTTCCGAAATGTCCGCTGCCGCAGGACTTATCCTTGGCAAATTCATGTCCGTTCCTCCTCATTTTGTCTTTCACACTTTGTTATCATTATAAAAAGGATCCATAAAAATGTAAAGAAAAAAGAGCCTCCGTCCCACAGACACCTTCTGTGTAACAAAGACTCTCTCTCGTTCTTTTTTAGCCCTTTACCGCTCCTGCGACCATACCTTTGATGATCTCTTTGCTGAATACAAAATACAGGATAACGATCGGTGCCATCGTAACTAACATTGCCGCCATGATCTTCGGATAGTCTGAGTTGAACTGTCCGGTGAACTGCGTCAGTGCCAGCGGAACCGTCTGCAATGCCTGATTCTTGATAAGGATCAAAGCGAAGGAGAACTCATTCCAGCATCCGAAGGACTGGATGATCGCAACCGTAACCATAATCGGACGGCAGATCGGCATGATGATGGAAAACATTGTCTTGGAAAATCCACAGCCATCGATCGCTGCTGCCTGCTCAAGCTCCGTCGGGATCGTCTTTACGAATCCTTCCACAAGGAAGATCGCAATCGGAAGTCCGAATGCCACATACGGGATCACAAGTGTGAACCAGTGGTTGGAAAGTCCGAATTTCTTAAATACAACATAGATCGGTACCAGCAGGGAATGCTGCGGGATCAGCATACCGGTAAGGAATACACCAAACAGCAGGCGGTTTCCCTTGAATTTTACACGCGCCAGAATGTATCCAACGATAAAACCGAACAGTACGATAAAGAATACGGAAAGGATCGTTGTTCTCGCGCTGTTCCAGATCGACTGGCCCAGATGATAGTTTGCGTTACTTAAAATATTGATAAAATTGTCCAGTGTCGGGGATTTTACAATCCCGATGATATCCGCGTTAAACTCTCTTTTCTGTTTCAGTGCGGAGTTTAACATCCAAAACAGTGGGAAAATACAGCTGATTGAAAACAGAATCAAAATTGCGTTTAATACAACTGCAAGTACGCCCTGCGCCGGTCCCATCTTTGCTTTTCTTTTTCCTGCAACTTTTACTTCAGCCATATTATTCCACCCCCTTGTCTTTCAAAAGGAAATTAAACAGCTTCTGCGCACCACCGATAACGATCAGGCTGAGAATGAAGATCGCAACCGAGATACAGCATCCATATCCCATGTTGTTCTGCTTGAACGATACGGTGTATCCGTATAATGCCATAACCATGGAAGATGTTCCAGGTCCACCGGATGTCATAACATAGATGTTATCAAATGCTTTCATGTTTCCTGCGATACAAAGTATGATACAGATCAATAATGTATTTTTGATCAATGGGAATACGATATAGATTGCTCTCTGCACTGCGTTTGCGCCGTCAATCTCAGCACTCTCAAAAATTTCCTTGTCAATAGAAGCGATACCGGATAACAGGATTACCATATAATATCCGATATACTGCCAGATCAGCGGTATGGATACGAGTAACATAACTTTGTCCGGTTCATTTAACCATACCTTTGCTGCGTCCGCGTGTCCGATCAGTTTTAAAAACCAGTTCAAGATACCGCGGTTATAGTCATAGATCATTTTCCAGATAAATCCTACACATACAGCGGATATCGTACTCGGGAAGAATCCGAAGGTACGATGCATTCCTTTTAATTTTACCAGTTTCGAATCGATCATTAATACGAAGATAAATGCGATTCCGATCTGCCCCACAATACAAATTGCTACCAGATAAATATTATGCCAGAATGACTGCCAGAATGTTGCATCCTGAAACAGTGTGATGTAATTTTGTATTCCGTTAAATGTTTTCTGCGGTCCGCCTTTCCACTCAAAGAAACTGTCGACAAAGGCTGTGATCAGAGGTACAAACACCGAAAAAACGTATACGATAAGTGGTACTAAAAGATACAGTGCGACAACTCTTTTTTTCGCACGCATGGATTTTTGTAACATAAAACCCCCTCCTTGCTCTTACAGGCTGCTCTTTTCTGATTTAAGGGAGGCTGCTCCAAAACTCATACTTCCCTGTCTTGAAACAGCCTCACCTGAAATTCTTACTTATTCTGCTTTAGTAGTTTGCTTCATAAGCTGCCTGTGCGTCTGCTGCCACTTCTTCCGGTGTCTTGTCACCATTTACCATATCCTGAAGATCTGTGTTTACTACACTCCAGATATCGCTGGATAAGTAGGAATCATAGATTTCACACGGTGTGGTATCTACATAAGAGTAGTTGTAGAAGTCCTGAGTGAACTGGTCAAATTTGCTTAAATCAACATCAGATACTGTGGTAAGTCCGCCTAATGCATATTTGTCTGCTACAAAGCTTGCAAATTCCGGTCCGGTGATGTACTCAGCAAGGTCGATCGCTGCTGCGAGTTTGTCCGGATCATCTTTTAATTTCGCATTGATCGCTACCGCGTAGCCAAGACCGATGTTCTGGCTGTCTGCGTCATAAGTTGCGTCAGCCGGCTGCGGTAATACTGCGAATTTTGTTGTATCATAGAGATCTGTTCCTTCCAGAGAAGCCTGAATGTAGGAAACATCCCAGTTACCACCGATGAATGCAGGTGCATCACCGGAAATGTAATACTCACGCGCATCTTCATTGGAGATTGCGTTAAAGTCTTTGTTAAAGATATCGGTATCTTTGAACAGTCTCTGTGTTTCGGTAAGTGCTGCTACAAATTCCGGATCTTCGAAAGATGCGCCATCTTTGTTGATCATGGACTGGAACCAGTCTTTTCCGGTATATCTGTCACCCAATGTGGAAAGGAAGCAGGAGTTCATCTGCCACTGTGCATTGTTACCAAATGCGATCGCTTCCTGATATCCGGCCTCCTGTAACTTCGGAATTGCTGCTTCTACGTCATCCCATGTCTCCGGGAATTTGTCGTATCCGGCTGCTTCCCATGCTGCGGAATCATAAACAACTACGGTACAGGTTCCACCGGTCAGTACCGGGAATCCGTAGATCTTTCCGTCTGCATCCTTAAACGGTGTGAAATAATCCTGTTTGTAATCTGCTGCATACGGAGAACTGTTGATCGTATCGGTCAGGTCGAGGATCAGTCCCTGATCTGCCCATGCTTTTACGTTCATACCCTGGATCAGGAATACATCCGGAAGGTCGTCCGCGTTTGCAAGTGTCTGGATCTGTGTCTTGTAATCTGTGTTTGCAAGAACGGTCTGTGTCAGTGTGATATCCGGGTTTGCGTCATCCCACTGCTGCAATACGGTACGCATACCATCGGAACCACCATTTCCCTGAGATTCCTCTTCTGTTGAAAAGTGCATGATCTCAAGATCTCCTGTGTAAGCAAGTGAGCCTGAGCTTGAACCGCCTGCGCTCTCTGTGCTGTCTGTTGAGCTGCCCATGCTCTCGGTAGAAGCTGCTGCATCGTTTCCGGTGCTTGCTGTTGTGCTGCTGTCACTTGAGCTTCCGCATCCTGCAACCATGGATGCTAACATTGATGCACACAATAAGGTACTAATCACTTTTTTCTTCATAAAAACACCCTCCTGTTTTTTACTTAATCGTTTTCGTACTCTTATAATACCATTTATCGGAAAAAATGCAAGAGTGTTTTGGTCATTTCGTCAATTCTAATGAAGCAGTCGTGTAGTTTTTGGATGTTTTGACTAATTTCTGTGTGTTTTTTCGAAAATTTTAGGTTTTTAGTTTCGCTGAAAAACGTCCAAAAAACACGCAAAAGCGGGCTGTGCAACCGCGCAGCCCGCTTATTTCCTGTACTTTATGTGATTTTACTCAACGTCCTTCAATGCCGCAAGATCTTCCTCCCCGGTACGAACCTTAACAACTTTCGCAACATCGTATACGAAAATCTTTCCGTCTCCGATATGTCCGGTGTAAAGTGCCTTCTTGGCTGTTTCCACTACCGCGTCCACAGACAGATTTCCAATAATGACATCTACCTTGACTTTCGGAAGAAGGGTCGCATCCATTTCAACACCACGGTAATACTCCCCGGCGCCTTTCTGGATACCACAGCCCATAACCTGTGTAACCGTCATTCCGGTAACACCGAGATCATTTAACGCTTTCTTTAAGGTATCAAACTTGGAAAGCTTAACCACAATGGATACTTTGTGCATTCCGGTGGACGCTGCCCCGCCGATGGTGGTCTGTTTTACCACTTTGACTGCTGCGTCAACCTGTGACGGAGTTGCCTTCTCGACATCATCTTCCCCTAAATCTGTGTTCTCGTTGACATCAAGCGCTCCGGAGATCTCTGTGATCTCAAATCCGGAATATGCACTTGCAAGACCATGTTCATGGATATCAAGACCATCGATCTCAACTTCTGCCGGTACCCGTAAGCCAACGGTTTTGTCGATCACTTTGTAAATAATGAGCATTGTAACTACTACCCATGCGATCACGGATACCATACCAAGAAGCTGTACTAAGAAGTAATGGATACCGCCGCCATAGAAAAGTCCGCCGTCTGTGGAGAAAAGTCCGACACACAGGGTTCCAAGCGCTCCACACGCTCCGTGTACGGAGATCGCTCCGACCGGATCGTCGATCTTTACTACTTTATCAAAGAATTCTACGGAAAATACAACCAGGATACCTGCAAGCAGTCCGATAAAGAACGCGCCGACCGGTGTTACCTGATCACAGCCTGCGGTGATCGCTACCAGACCTGCAAGCGCTCCGTTTAATGTCATGGAAACATCCGGTTTTTTGTAACGGATCCATGTTACGATCATTACGGTACAGGTTGAAACTGCTGCCGCAAGGTTTGTTGTCATAAAGATGCTGGATGCTGATATGAGATCCGCGTCTGTACTCATTGCTGTGGTAGAACCACCGTTGAAACCAAACCAGCAGAACCATAAGATGAATACGCCAAGTGCTGCCAGTGCAAGGTTGTGTCCCGGAATTGCACGCGGTTTTCCGTTCTTGTCATATTTACCGATACGCGGTCCTAAGATCGCTGCTCCGACGCATGCTGCCGTACCACCTACCATATGTACTGCGGTACTTCCGGCAAAATCATGGAAGCCAAGCTGCGCAAGCCAGCCGCCGCCCCAGATCCAGTGACCGGAGATCGGATAAACCACTGCGGAGATCAGTAAACTGTACAGACAATACGCTACGAAATTTGTTCTCTCTGCCATACTTCCGGAAACGATCGTTGCTGCTGTCGCGCAGAACACGGTCTGGAATATTACATAGCACCAGGTCGGAAGTGTTCCGAAATCATAAGTTCCACGGATCAGCGGATCAAAACCGCCAATGAGCGCTCCGCTTCCGCCAAACATAATGCCAAATCCGATGAGCCAGTAGATCGGTGTCCCGATACAGAAGTCCATCATATTTTTCATTAATATATTACCTG
>ERZ1034873.125-NODE-125-length-46868-cov-6.532502_pt1 | contig 46868 bp, 33 predicted proteins | sample MGYA00520689_ERZ1034873 | MGnify/ENA primary metagenome ERZ1034873 (study PRJEB33766, sample SAMN09781722) | gut metagenome | biome: gut microbiome | host: Homo sapiens | place: Madagascar | study: EMG produced TPA metagenomics assembly of the PRJNA485056 data set...
GGAAGATGTGGTTTGCGAGGTAGCGCAGCGTGATGCTGTATCCTTCGCGCCGGATCGCGGGGGCGCCTGCCGTCAGCACGAATGTATCGGTTCCGTCGGAGATGGTGACGCTTTGCTGGTCGCTGGAGAATTCCGTGACCTTGAAGCCGTTCATGTTTGGGACGACCCCGTTCATCTTGACATCGACGGCCCTTCCGCCGGCGACATTGAAGTTCGCCTTCCAGTCCCTGGGATTTGCCGAGCCGCTGGGCTTGACGCGCTTCAGTGTGACTGGCAGTTCTTCACGCTCGGCCTTTGCGACGCGCAGGAGATATGCCAGCGCCGGCCTTGAGTTCGGGTCGTCGAGTGCGGTCCCGGCGCGGTATTCCTCGATGTTGAGGAAGCCGTCGCTGTCGTAGTCCTCCATTGCGTCGTAGCGGTAGCGGTAGTGGAGGAAAGTAGTCGCTTTTTCAAAGATGTCGGGGATTCCGTCCTTGTCCAGGTCGTAGTCTTCTGGCATTTCCGGCCCGATTTTCTCCTGGGCGGTATGGCACCATGGGCATACGTCCGTAGAGTAGGGGAGAATATAACCACACTTGAGGTTTTTACAAATAATGAAGGCCCCGCCTTCCAGCAGTCCCGTGCTTGTCCTTCCGTTGGGTGAATCGATGATGTCGACCTTGGTGAGGGGGTCCTCGATGATCTCATCCAGGCTCTCGAAGCTGTCCGCGCTCATCTCCTCCATGAGATTGTCGCTTCTCACGATGGTCTTGACCTCGGTGGCGACCTGTTCGGTCAGCTTTTTCGCCTCGTCACGGCTGCCTGAGACATATTTGAGGCTGAAGAGCAGGAGAAGCAAGCAGATGACGAGGATCAGCTTTTCGTAATGTCGGATGAAGAAGTCCACTGTTTACTCTTATCCAGGGTGGGTTGCTGTTGGCGCCCTAAGGTTTTCCGGGCGTTATTCTGCCTTATTCGGCTTCAGGCGCATTGAACTCGATGAGGTCGAGGGTGATTTCCGCCTGGAGGGTCCTGGGGGTTCGGAAGACGAAGTTGTCCTGGCGTTTTGGCTCCTCGTAGGCGAGGAGGCTTTCGTCGAGGTTTGCGAGGGTCCTGAGTCCGTCCATTCCGCTCGAGAGTCCCGAGCCGGAGGAGAGCCTGCCTCCGGCTCCGCCTGCGGGGGAGGACTGGCGCCTGGAGGTTCTTCTGGAGGAGCCCATGTCGGAGGACTGCCGTCTTGACGGCGTGGCGGACGCCCCTCTCCTGGAGCCCCTGCTGTCGCCTGTTCCGAGTCCCCCCGTGGTCCCTCCGCCGAGCCTTTCGAGGCGTCTTGCATCGAGCATTTCGCGGCGGATGAGTGCCACCTGGGTGAACTCTGACGCGGGCTGTTCTGCGTTGACGTCGAAGAGCGAGATGTTTCTCAGGAAGAAGAGCATGTGCCTGTCCGAGGAGAGGTTGTTGATGAGCGTCTGGATCATCTTCGAGGTTCCCTCCACCGTAAGTGTGATTGGCGTGATCGTGTATCCGCTTCCCTCCTCGACCTGGAGTGACCTTGGGAAGTCGAGAGCGGTGACGTTCTTGATTCCCGCCCGTCCGATATGCCGGATGAGTTCGCTGTAGATTTGGAGCTGCCTGAAGATTGGGAGGTAGTCCTTCTGTGTGAGGAGTCCGTCGGACTGGTTGATTTCAGCGAGTTTTCCGCCGATGGTTCCGCCGAAGTTGATCCTGTACGTGCCCAGAGCCAGGTCGGTGATTGCGCCGAGCTGCTGGTCGAGCATCTCCCTTGCGCGGGATGCGTTCGGGGGGAGTTCGGGGTTGATTGCATAGCGCCTGTAGAGGTCTTCGGTGACCTCCTGGTAGCGTCCGACGGTCATCTCGCGGTTGCGTTCGGCGATGGATGCGTTCTCAAGCTCGCCGTTGCTGGACTTCTTGATTCGCCAGCCGTCCTTGTTGACGTTCTTGAACCAGTTCTGCTGTTCCTGGATGGATGCCTGGGTCGCCGCGTATGCCTGGCGTTCCTTGAAGGTGCTGAAGAGCAGGTATCCCAGTAGTCCGAGGAAGACGATTCCGCAGAGCAGGATGCCCCAGTGTTTTCTGATAATATTCATGGTCAGGGGAATGAGTGTGTTTGGCAGCTCTCTAGTAGCCCGAGCCCCTCATGGACGAACCCATGCCGCCGCTCGTGGTTTTGGCCTCGCTCCAGGGATACGCCTCCAGGACGACGTTGAACTTCACCTGGACCTCGAAATCGACTCCGTTCTCAAGATAGGGGTTCTTGGAACTGGTGACGATGTCGGTGAATCCCTCTTCGTTGCTGAAGAGCTTCGACTTCTTGAGGTTTCTCACAAAGAGAAGCTCGCCCGACTGGTCGAGGTGGGACTCGTCCTTCTGGACGGTGGTCTCGTTGCCCATCTCGTCGACGACCACCTCTTCGGTGGGCTCCTCCTCCTTTTCAGGGACTTCGAAGGGGTACTTCGGCTCTGGGGCCAGCTGTGGGTCCCTGCCGAAGTTCGCGCCGTAGGGTGTGATTGTATGCGCCTGGATAATCAGGCCTCCGATGGTGGTCAGCGAGGGCAGTCCGCTTCCGGAACCGCCCATTCCCATCATGTCGCCGCCCATGCCGTCGCTTCCGCCGCTCATGGATGAACCCATGCTGAACATGTCGTCCCCGCCGCCCATGGCGCCTTCCTCCTCCTCGACGACGCTGGTTCGCTCGATGGCGGTGGTTTCGCCGAAGATAGGCTCGATGGAGTCGATCCAGACATTGTCCGGCTTGGCGCGGAAGATCTCCTCCAGGACCAGCGGCCACTGGGTGCGCTGCATCAGGAAGGCGTTCAGCTCGCTGAGCTGCGACAAGGCTCCGTCCACCTCTCCCAGGGCCTTCTTGATTTCATTGTAGGCCGGCTCGTATGTCTTGCGCACCGAGGAGTAGCTCTCAAGCTGCTTCTTCGCCTCCTTGTGCCCCGAAATCATCGTCTGCTGGATTATGAAGAACATCACCAGCACTGTGAACATCGAAGCGATGAAATACGGCTTCTTGTAGACCAGCGACTGCAGCTGGGCGATTTCCTTCGGGAGGAGGTTGATTTCGACGGGGCAGGTGCGCGAGTAGCGCATTGCGAGGCCGATGACCTCGGAGAAGGTGTGCGCGACCTCGGAGAGGCGCTGCCTGTCCAGCCCGTGGGTCAGGAACATGCATCCAAGCGGGTTGAGATACTCGACAGGGAGGCCGAACTTCTCGGAGAAGAACTGGTCGCAGTAGGTCAGGATCGTGGTGCCGCCCGTCAGGTAGATCTTGACCGGATCGCTGCCGTGCTGCTGTGCCTTGTAGATGGAAATCGAACGGGAGATTTCGCCGTAGAGCCGCCGCATGACGTTGCGGACGATCTTCGCCACGTCGCCGCTGGCCTCGGTGCCGGTGTCTTCATCGGTCTTTGCGACGAATCCGTGGCGTCGCTTGAGCTCTTCGGCCTCGGGCTGCCCGATGGAGAACTTCCGTGCAATCTGCTGGGTGATGGTGTGTCCGGCGATGGGGATTGTTCGTGCGAAGAACTTGTCTCCCTCCAGGAAGAGGAGGTTTGTGGTCCGTCCGCCGATGGAGATCACCATGTCGCACCCATTCATTCCGAGTCCGTTTGCGCGTGCTGCGTTGTAGCATGCGATGGGCGCGATGTCGACCAGCTGCGGGGAGAGTCCGACCTTCCGGACAGCCTGGACGATCTGTTCAACGATATCCTTTTTGACGACGACCGAGAGGACGTCGAGGGTGTCCATTGCGCCCTCTTCGTTTTCGGTTCCGGCTATCAGCTGGAAGTCCATGATGATTTCATCCTGGGCGAAGGGGATGTTTCTCTTCGCCTCGAACTCTGCCAGCTGGCGGATTTGCTTCTTGTCGTTCTTGTAGTTGTTGATTTGCCCGAAGCGGATGAGGGCGTTCTGCCCGGAGATTGAGAGCATCGTCCGCTGCGTATGGATGTCCGCCTCGAGGATCATCTGCCTGAGGACGCCCTCGATTACGCCAATACGGTTCTCTTCGGAGAGCTCCTCCTCGTATTCCCTGTGGGCAAACGCGGTCATCTGCACTTCGCCGGCCTGGTCGAACTCGAATTCGCCCAGCTTGATCGCCGCCGCGCCAATATCTACGGTTAGGAATCTTTCGTTTTTTGCCATTGCTACAGGATGTCCCAGGGAAGCCCGGAACTGGTGCAGGGGGTGGAATGCGGAGACGCGACCGCCCCTACTGCAAGTGGTTGGTTGACAGTATTGCCGACTAACATATCTTTTATACGGCGCAATTCAAGGCGAAAACGCAAAAATATTTCCGCCACCATGACTTTTTCCCACGGAAGCAACCATCTTCCAAGGATTGTACATGGCGGCGGAGCATGTCGCGTTTTGGGTTTTGGCGTCAGGACGCCGAGTAGTTCGGGGCGTCCTTCTGCATGATGACGTTGTGGGGATGGGCCTCCTGGAGGCCGGAGGCGCTGACGCGCCAGAACCGTGCGTGCTTCTGGAGTTCGGGGATTGTGCGCGCCCCGAGGTAGCCCAGCGAGAATTTCAGGCCGCCGGCGTATTGGTTGACCACGTCGGCGACGGAACCCCGGAAGGGAAGCATGCCCTCGACGCCCTGGGGGACGAGGCGGGTCTCGGAGGTTTCGGCGGAGACGCCGTAGCGTTCGCGGGAGCCCTTGCCGTGGCGCATTGCGTCAAGCGAACCCATGCCCCTGTAGATGACGTATGTGCGTCCCTGGTGGAGGATGCGTTCGCCGGGGCATTCCTCGGTGCCGGCCAGGGCGGAACCCATCATGACCGTGCGCGCGCCGACCGCCAGCGCCTTCGCGATGTCGCCCGAGTGGGCGATGCCCCCGTCGGCGATGATCGGGATTTCGTCTCCCACGGCCTTGTAGGCATTGTAGATTGCGGTGAGCTGCGGGATTCCGACGCCGGCGACGACCCGCGTGGTGCAGATTGAACCTGGGCCGATGCCCACCTTCACTGCGTCGGCGCCGCATTCAAGCATTGCCTTGGCGCCTTCCGAGGTGCAGACATTTCCCGCGACCACGTCGACCTGGGGATACTGGCGCTTGATTTCCCTGACGGTCTCCATGACATTCTTGGAGTGCCCGTGTGCGGAGTCGACGATCAGCGCGTCGGTTCCGGCGCGCACCAGCGCCTCGATGCGTTCCTCGTCGTAGATTCCGACGGCGGCGGCGACGCGCAGGCGGTGGAGGGAGTCGCGGTTGTAGTTTGGCTCCATCTTGTCGATGAGCGTCCTGACATCCTGGAGGCTGTAGAGTCCGGCGAGACGCCCCTCCTCGTCAACCAGCGGCAGCTTTCCGACCTTGTTCGAGAGCATCGTCTTCAGCGCCGCGTTCATGTCCGTCCCCTTCGGGGCGGTTACGAGACTGGTGGTCATGACCTCTTCGACGGGGACGTCGTAGTCGGTGATGAACTTAAGGTCCCTGTGGGTGAAGAGCCCGCAGAGCTTCCCGTTTTCGTCCACGATTGGGAATCCGCTGAACTTATAGTCCTTGCTCGTGCGTTCCGCGATGATTTCGTATACCTTCTGGGTTTTGAGGAAGGTCACGGGTTTCTCGATCATGCCGTTGAGGTAGTGCTTGACGGCCGCCGCCTCCGCCGCCTGCTTTGCGGGGGGGAGGTTCTTGTGGATGACTCCCAGTCCTCCCAGCTTTGCCATTGCGATGGCCATCTGGTGCTCGGTCACGGTATCCATGGCCGCCGAGATGAAGGGGAGGTTGACGGAGATGTTGCGGCTGAACTGGGAGGCGGTGGAAGCCTCGCCAGGCAGAAAGTCCGCGTAATAAACCTCCAGCGAGACGTCATTGAAGGTCAGCGCCTCGTGGGGAAATGACTCCATAAACTTGGCAATGCACTCGTTCACCATAGCGAATTTATCCTTGTTGCAGGGTTGCTGTTTTGCTTGAAAACCCTCTTGGGTCCATTGCCGATTTAATATATTCAGGGAAGATAGTTCCGTCTCGCCAGAAGCCCGATTTTTTACGAAATCCCGCAGGTCTGGGCCACGAATGGACCACGAAAACAGGGAATACTTGAACCACGAATGGACACGAATGGACACGAATGGATACGAAGTCTGGGAATATTTGAACCACGAAACACACGAAACACACGAAAATATGATTGGGTGGGAAAAACCATCCCTGTCTTGATGCAGACGAGCCATCGGCAAAGCGGCTGAAGGCATGGCGGTGCCGTTCTAGTTCAAACTTACTCGACTTTTCCACCAACTTTGAACTATGCCATTGAAAAACTCCTGGCAGGCGCCATCTCCTTGTTCAAGCTTTGTGAGTGACGTCCACAGGCGGCGTCCGTCCTGTTCAGACTTGCAGGCTACGGGCACATTGCCCGCATCCTGTCCAGGGCGTCCCGGAAGGCGTCCACCATCTTCGGTGGCTCGATGGGTATGGCGTCCCCTGGGACCTGTGAGAGCGTCCAGCGGAGCGTCTCCTCGCAGGAGACCTCGGGGACGGAAAGCACGAAGGTGTCCATGTCCTTTGCCGTCACGGTTTGTGTGGAGCGGAGGGGATGCGCCTTTGCGAACTGGAGTCCCTGCCGGTTCATCCGGATGCGGACGCCGCAGTCGGCGGGGAACCGGTAGTAGTTGTCGGAGGTTATGGAATTGATCTCCTTCGTGTCCGGGACGAAGTGTTCCTCCTGGGCGTACGCACGGTCGATGCGGCTGACGAGGAAGGTGAGCCACTTTCCGTTGTCGGGGCATCTGGCCCGGATGCTCCACTGCATATCGTAGAAGACGAGCGCGTGTGGCTCTATCACCCGCGCCGAGCGTTCGTCCCGCATGTTCCGGTAGTCCACCAGCAGCCTGTGGCAGGTCCGCCAGGCGTCGAATACCACGCCGAACACCTCGTCGGAGACATCGTCCCCCGCGTTGGTCAGAATCTTCAGGGACGCGATGCGTCCGCTGGAGAGGAAGGAGCCTGTGCTGTTGCTTCGGATGACCTCGTCCACCGCGTCCTCCACACTTCGGCTGATGGACGGTGGCAGGATGTCCTTCGAGAACTTTCCTCCGATGACGACGGCAAGGAGCTCGCTGTCGTTCATCATCGTCGGCACCGTGAAGTTCCATGCCTTGTTGTACAATGTATAGCAGTGGGCGGAGCGGTCGTAGTCCATTGGGCAGTTGTACTCCTTCTTCAGGATTTCGATGTCGCGGCGAAGGGTCCGCGATGCGCAGGTGATGTCGCTCGTGCCGCGGTTCGCCGCGTCGTCCAGATCCCTGAGGAAGTCTGACATCGTGCAGTCCCCCTTCTTGAGGAGTGCCACGATGCGGGCCATGCGCCTGATCTGCTTCCTTGACACCACGAAATCGGACTTGGAGGGAATCTTCTCCCGTTCTTCCATTGCGTCTTCTCCTTCTGTTGCGGCCGCGTTATGGCCTATGCCTGCTGGCGATTCAATTTGTTTTCCGACAGATTCGCAAATAAGATACAGCCAGTTCCCCATACGGCGGGCAAATCCCGCATTAATCAAAGTCGCGTCCTTCTTTTGGCCTATGCATTGCAGCAAAACAACGCCCTTACGTGCGGGAGGCGAAAACGCCAGTCTTCGCCGAAGGAAGGCGAAAGCTCCATTGTTGTACGGCTCTGATGGGAGTGTTCATGGCTGGCAGGAATATATGCAAGCGTATGCCGGTCCGTGCGGCGCAGGAAATGGAGTGGGAACCACGCGGCCTGATTATGGCCGTGTCGAAAATAAAATAGAAGGAAAAGCCATGTAAATCCCTGGCTGGAAAATTGTTTTTTCGGGATATTTTCAAGACTTCCTTTGATGCGTCCTCGTTTTGTCCTATGCTCTGGATTACAATAAGACTATGGGCGGAAACAGCTGGAGTTCTTGGGGAAGCGCCCCACTAGGCCTTGAGGCCCGCTTCACGAAGACAGGCGAAAGCATCCACCAGACAACAAGACAGGAGGAAGACCCATGAAAGGCTACACGCACATCTGCATCGTCCTGGACGCATCCGGTTCCATGAGCGACATCGAGGGCGACACCAAGGGAAGCTTCAACTCCTTCATCAAGGCCCAGAAGGCCGCCGAGGGGAAGACAGTGCTCGACATCTACCAGTTCTCCGGCGAGGTCAGGCGGATCGTGGAGCATGTCGACCTCGCCTCCTTCTCCGACGACCTGATGGCTCGCTACACTTGCTCCGGCTGCACCGCCCTGAACGATGCCGTCTGCACTGCCATCGACACGCTGGGGCAGGAGTTCGCCGCAATGAAGGAGGAGGATCGTCCCGAGAATGTGTTGATTGTGATCATCACCGACGGCTTCGAGAACGCCAGCAGGAAGTTCTCCTCCTCCGACGTCAAGGAGCGCATCAAGCACCAGACGGAGAAGTACAACTGGGAATTCCAATATCTCGCCGCCAACCAGGACGCCTTCGCGACGGGGTCCGCCATGGGCATCGCCGCGGACAATTGCGCGGCCTTCGCTGCCACGCCCGCGGGCATGAGAAGAACCTGTGGTATTCTGTGTTACAGCGCCATGCGGGTGCGGAACAGAAAGATGGTGAAATAGAGTCCGGTCCATTCCATCCCTTCCGCATCGGGAGGATTATCCATAAAGCCAAGCAACATGGAGACACACGAAGATGACTGTTCAGATCCACTGCCCGTTCTGTGGGGAGACGTACGACCTCGACGAGTTCCCGGAGGGAGCCCACACGATATGCGAGAGATGCGGCCATGAGTTCGTCATCGACATGAGCGTAGTCGGACCTGGCGCGAAGTTCTCGCAGACCACACAGGTGCCGCCTGCGCCGCCCAAGCCGCCCGTGCTTCCGGGAAGCTCGCCTGCACCTGAAATGAACGATGAGCCGAGGGGGAAACCAGTGAAATCGGCGATTCCCCCCGCCAGGAAATTCACCCCTCCAATCATTGCCCAGGTATTCAAAATCCTGGCCATACTCGACTTCATCGCGACTGTCTTTCTTTTTGTCGCGGCTTGTCAAGCGGGAATTGGCCTTCTCTTTATATCTTTAGGTGCCTTCTTCTGGGGGATTATCATGCTGGGAATCGGAGAACTTGCATCCCACATCGGCGAAATCCGCCACCACGCCATCCGCCAGACCGAACTGCTGACGATAATCGCTGAACGCTAGGAAAGGTCCGTCTTCCAGTCCCCCGGTCGTCCGGAGTATGCAATAGCGCACGAAGGACGACCTCGTGTTTCCCCGTGCTTCGGAGAAGGGGAACTGGCTATTGCGTTGTCGGCAGGTGGATGGCCGGTTCATGATTTCATGGCGCGGGTGTTGTGTCCCGTTGTTTCCATGCGACGTCAGTGATGAAGAGGCCATGGGCATCGGGCAGACTCTTCGAGAACAGCTTTTCCCAATATGCGCCTAAACATCCTTCGCTGGAATCCAGCTGTTTTCCCATACAACGAGTGTTTTGCTTAAGAGAAAAGATATCCAAGATGCCGTTTCGTCACTGGTCAAAACCCTCTGATGCTGGACAGCGTTGCGTTATTCGTGTTTGACAGCATCGGCTGTGAACTCTCGACGCGGCGGATTGCCGGCACGCTGACATCTGACGGGCGCAAGTCGGATTCGAGGACAATCGAAAGGTATCTGGACGCGCTGCTGGAGAGTTTCCTCATCTACAAGGCGGAAAGGCACGATGTGAAGGGGAAGCAATTGCTGAAGACGCTGGAGAAGTACTACGTGGTGGATCCTGGCCTCCGCCGACATCTCCTGTCAGGGCGTTCACAGGATGTCGGCCAGGTCCTTGAGAACGTCGTCTTCCTGGAACTGCTTCGTCGCGGCGCCAAGGTTCGCGTAGGCAAGGTCGGTTCCCTTGAGGTCGATTTCGTGGCGGAGAATGCCAACGGAACGGAATACTACCAGGTTGCGGCGACTGTGCGTGACACCGAGACGCTTCGGCGCGAACTTGCACCGCTTCAGAAAATCCACGACAACTACCCGAAGACCCTGCTGACACTGGACGAGGATCCGTCGGACGACTTCAATGGCATACGGAAACTCAATGTCCTGGACTGGCTACTGCGTTGAAGCCAAGGGGGTGGTCTGGAGGAGGCCCGCGCCTATAAGAGGCGACCCTCGGTTTTTGTCAAAGTGGACTTCACGGCATAAGGCGTTCGTCCCGACTGCCGCACTGCGTGCGCCCGCCACGCCCAATCGGGTCGCGCTGTTAATACCATGAAATCCTGCAGGCTGCCCGAATACCCCTTTGCGTGGCGGCCACTATGCTTTTACGGGGGCGTAGTGCAGGTTGACCGGTTCGGTGTTCACATACTGCAGCACGGGCCATGGAGCCGCCTCGTCCTCCAGGTGGTTCAGCAATAGATTGCAGGCGGTGGCTCCCAGGTGGAAGGGTTGCTGCTCCACGGAGGGGATGCGGTATCCTTCGGCCAGTCCAGTCACATTGCCGTATCCTGTGACCAGCACCTTTTCCGGACGGGGGATGCCGGCTTCCGCCATGGCGTCGCAGATTCGCACGGAGAGATTGTCGGTAGTGGTGACGATGGCGTCCAGATGCGGGAATGCCGCCAGCATTTCCCGGAGGCGTTCCGCTGCGTCAAAGCGGTCGCTTCGTGTTCCAAGGAAGAGGCGCTTCTCCGCGTCGGCGAACCCCAGTTTGCGGAATGCCTTCAGATATCCCTGGAGGCGATGATGGCAGTTGTTGTTGACATCGTTTGCGCCTCCGTAGACAACCATGTCCCGGTATCCCCGCCGGTGGAGTTCCTCCACAATGCAGAAGGCCCCCTTCTCGTTCTCGCTGGCCACGTAGCTGATTTCCTGGTGGTACGCCGGGTCGCACATGTCCACGTAGATCACTGGAATCCTGGGGCACAGGATGTCGAAGCAGTCGTAGTTGCAGGAGACGATCCCCTGGAATTCATCGGAGGCGTTGACCTTAGCCAGAAGCCCGTTGAGGCGCTCGACGTTGGGGCAAATGGCGCTTACCAGGTATCCCCGGGCGAAGGCGGCGGCGGTGGCGCCCTCAAGAATCATGGAGAAGAAGGCGTGGTCCATGCGCCCTAGGTAGAGCAGACGCCCCTTGGGAAAGAGTTCCGCCTGCCGCACCGTGGTGCCCGCTCCCCGACGGCCACGCGACAGACGGCCCGCCGTCACCAATGCCGCCACGGCCTTGTTGGTGGTCAGACGACTGACGTCAAAGCGGAGCGCCAGGTCGTACTCCGACGGGAAACGGCTCCCCACCGGGTATTTCCCCTCCTCCAGCTCCCGCAGCAACACCGAAAGAATCTCCTCCTTCGTCTTCCTTGCCTTCTCCATGAAATACATTCTCCTTCACATCCTACTCGACCACACAAGAAACGCGGAATCTTCCACAGCTCTCCCCGTCAGGGCCTTAATCTAACGCGTTTCCAAAAAGCGCAAGCCATTCTTTTAAAAAGCAGATTATCCACATTTGTATGTTTTTTCCCTGAAATGGCTTGATTATATTGGATTATTTATGTAAAATATATGTGTAAACCGAATTTAGGCATCGACAGATCGTCTTGTAAGTGGACAATCCACTACCAGGCGCAACTTGTTTTCTTCAGCATTTTTCCGACCATATTCGAATTCCCAACCAAGAAGGAGAGAATCCAAATGAAGAAGTCCCTCTTCACTCTCATTGAGCTTCTCGTGGTGATTGCCATCATCGCGATTCTTGCGTCCATGTTGTTGCCGGCGTTGTCCAAGGCCCGTGCCAAGGCCAGGGACATCAGTTGTGTGAACAATCTGAAGCAGATTGGTCTGAAGGCCGCAATCTACAGTGACGACAATGACGGGTACATTCTTCCTGCCACCATGGATGGCCAGGTCGCCAACGACTGGCTGGCGCTTCTTGAGGACGGCTATTACGGCTGGAGTGCCTCCAACGCCAAGGCCAAGCAGGCCATGTACACCTGCCCCATGGAGGGCGTCGGCCACGGCGACTACGGCGAGGGGAAGTTCAGCTACAGCCACTATGCCGTGAACATGCTGCTCAGCGGCGACGGCAGCAAGGCCAGCGACTCCAACCCTTGGGAAAAGCGCATCGGAATCGTCCGCAAGGACTCCACCCTGATCGCCCCCAGCGAGGCGATTCACATCATGGACAACGGCAGGCTTTACCATTACGGCATTGAATATGACGACAACATGAAGTTTCGCCACGGTGGCGGCGAAGGCGGTGACTACATTCCCTCCAAGATGGTGGGCGGAGCCGTCGAGCAGGGCGGCTGGCTCAACGACATGGCTGCCTGCAATTTTGCCTTCAGCGACGGGCACGCCGGCGCTCTCCGTGCCAACGAGTACTGCTGCCGCAGCTTCGACAGCGACCTCTACGGCACTCCGTACGTGAACTATTTCATGTTCATCCGCCTGTGTGTTGGCTTCCGCCAGTAGCACCGCGGCGTCCCGTCGACAATCCACCTGCCTAACGCATCCACATGAGATTCCGCGCCCTGGCTCTTCTGGGTCTCCTGGCCTTCGTCGTGTCCGCCCCTGCCGAGTTTCTGCTCCATCCCAATGAGAACACGATATGGCTGGAGGACGGTCGGCAGATTACTGGTTGGGACGGAGGCCTGAAACTGCGGGAAAGACCCCGCGGGGGCTTCTCGCTGACCCATGACGGCGACTCCCATGACGGAGGCCGCTATGTGGAGACTCCGGAGGACGGGCTATGGCTGGTCTTCGAGCTGGAGTCCTTCGAGACCCTGCCGGGATATGTGGGGCTGGACATCAAGGGCGGACTGGTGAACATGGTATCCAACCCCATGCCGGGCCTTTTCGCCGTGCGGCTGCCAGCGCATGACAAGGTCACCTTCCTGCGCATCGACAGCCACGGCCTTGTCTCCAACTTCAAATATCTGAAACTGGTGCGTGTTCCAGAATACTACCTGGAGGCTTCTTTGGAAGAGGACGGCTCCCTGGCGGTCACCGCGCACCTGGAGAAGCCCGCCGAGGACGTCTCGGTCAGCTTCTACGACGCCTACGGAATGAAGCGCGTCCGTCTTGGCGGCGCCGACACGCTGCAGCTCTATCCCACGGATGAGGCCAATCCGGTGGAGTGGACTGGCAGGCTTCCCGTAGCCGGTTACGAAGGAACGGGCAAGCTGATGCTGAAGGCCATGGTGCTTGGCGGCAGTCTGAAGACTCCCGTCTGGACTGCCCTCCCAAAGGATCTTTGGAAGTAGGGGCGACTACGTATGCCCGCCCCGTATAAAATCTCTGACTCCCACATCATCAGCATGCGCAGGATACTCTTCTCCCTCATCCTTTCCCTTCTCGCCGCATCCCTTCTTGCAGCGGACTTCGCCGTGGGACGTCCGGAAGGCATTTGTCTGGACGGTCGTCTGGACGAGCCCTGCTGGCAGTCCGCGCCGCTGCTGTCGGGCTTCTCACAGCTGGCCGCCACAGGCCTGGCGCAGGTCCAGTGCCCGACGGATGTGCGCGTCCTGGCGGACACCACCGGCATCTATGTGGGCGCGGTGTGCTGGGACGCCTTGCCCCCCGTGGCCACACTTCCCCCCGGAACATACACGAATGTGTGGTGCGACAGCCTGCTGGAACTCTTCTTCGCCCCCACGGCAGGCGGCGACAAATACTATCAGTTCGCCATTACGGCGGGTGGAGCTGTCTGGATGCAGTATTACGAGGAGTCGGGAAATACCCGCCCCGATCCCTACATGCCCCTGCTGGATGTGTCCACTGGCCGTGGCGAGGGCTTCTGGACACTGGAGATACGCATTCCCCTGGAGGCCTTCTACATGACTCCGGCCTCCGAATGGCAGTCCCGGTGGGCGGTGAATTTCGCGCGCTTCGAGCCGCAGCGCCAGGACGGCCGACCGGCTGAGAACACCTCCTGGGCACCGCTGAAGAGCGACAATCACGAGGTGTCTGGATTCCATCGTCTCTCTGGCATCCCGGAGAAGCCCGCCGCCATGGATTTGCGCGTGGAACGCGCGACCTTCAAGTTCGCCAGCGCAAGGGACGGTCGTCTGGCCGGAAGACTGTCGGTGGATGTATGGCTGGGAACTGCCGGGGCAGGGCGCTATACGCTCCTGGTGGATGGGGTCTCTGTGGAGACCCGGCTCTCCCCGGGCGCGAACCAGGTTGAGATGCCCTTCTCCTTCGAGAAGGAGGGTAGGATTCCCGTGGAACTGGCTCTCCTGGACGCAGCTGGCGCGACGGTGGCTCGCCGCCGGTATCCGGTGCTGGTGGAGGCGGAGGCGGTTTCCATCCGCTTCACCTCCCCCCGGTTTGCGGGGAACTTCTACCCCGGAGAGGAGGCCAGCCGCCTGCAGGGAAGCGTCAGCGTGCCTCCGGACCTGGAGCGGGTGACCCTGACTGTGGCGGGAACGGAATACCCGTTGGCGGTGGAGGACGGCAGAGCTGAATTCGACGTGGATGTCTCGGCGCTGTCCGGTGACATCCCTGTCTCCTGCCTGGATGTCTCTCGGACGGTGCGCCATGTTCCCGACGCCCGCGCATGGATCCGCGATGGGCAGGTCGTGGTGGACGGGCGGCCGACGTGGCTCCGTGGATGGTACGGCGGTCCGGGATGGATTACCTCGGCGGCCTTCGAGGAACGCTGCCCCACGCCCGAATCGAAACAGCCAGTCAATTTCCACGGATGGATAAACATGGAGCCCGGCCGCTTCTGCGGCTGGGACGTGGAAGCCGAGGAGATGGTCTTCGACCGGGAACCCTCCCGGCGCGTCCTGGATGCAATGTCCCGGATGGTGGAGGCCAGCCGCGACTCGCCACTCTTCTGCTACTACCTCTGCGACGAGCCGGAGTGCCGCGGAATCTCCCCCGTCTACCTGCGGCACCTCTATCGTGAGCTGAAGCGCCAGGATCCCGGCAGGCTTGTCATGATCATCACCCGGGAGCCTGTCCGCTATGCCGAATGCGCCGACATTCTGAATCCCCATCCCTACCTGAATCCCGAGGTCTCCGATGACGGGCATCGGTTCCTCCGGGTGCCTGTGTCCAGGCTAAGGGACACGTGCGCCTCCGTGGAAGCACTGAAACGGACCGACAAGGCACTGCTGCTGACCCCGCAGGTCTTCACATACGGCTTTAACAATGTCTATGCGGACTATCCAACCTTCGATGAAACCAACGCCTCGATCTGGTCCAGCGTAGTCCACGGCGGCCGGGGCGTGACGCCGTTCATCTGGTACGACCACGCATCGCGTCCCGGGCTGGACCTGGGATGCGACTTCCTGTATCGCTCCCTGGAGCGCCTGGAGGAGATGCTGACAGCACCCGTGCAACGCAGGCTTGCCGGCGACGAGGGGCGACTCTTCCGGAAAGGGGGGAAATCCCTCTACGTGGTGGTGAACGTCTTCCCCGAGGAACGGGAGCTCTCCTTTGAAACGGAGCTTCCCAGGCTCTTCGCCTTCCGCCGCGGGCAGGAGGTGACGCCGGATGATGGTCGGGTCACGCTGGCGCTGAAACCCTACGACGTGTGGCTGCTGACTTCGGAAAAGATGGACGAAGGGCTGTCTACGGAGCAGGAACTCCGTAGGCAGATAGACCGTGCTGAGTTCGACCGCACCCATCGGGGAAACCTCCTCTTCGGGCATGGCCGACAGGTGGAGACCAGCTGCCCGCCCAGCAAACCCTACGACTGGCAGACCCCCATGGAGCAGCAGGACAAACTCTTCGACGGCAACATCGAGGTGGCCGCCTGGTATCCCAGGGATGTGGAGGGCGACCTGTGGTACGAGATGGCTTTCAATCTTGAGGAGGTGCCGCAGTTCTCCCAGGCCAGGATTTATGGCAGCCAGCTGCAGGGAATGCGCTTCCTGATCTGGAAGTTCGGAAAGTGGGTGGAGCCCTCCGCAGTGCGCACACAGGAAAAGCACTCCCTGAAGCTGGATTTCGGAACCGTTCTGCGCACGGTGAAGGTGCGTATGGAGTTTCAGGGACGGAATCCGCAGCTATACGAGTTCGAGCTGGAATAGAATGAGGGCGGCAATCCGCAAGGGCTGTTCAAAACAGTCCTGGAATTCCTCCGGATTACGTCAGCAACTGTCGAATCCTTCACGACCATTCCTTCTTATTGAATCGTGACAGGGCGGGGCAGGTATCACCAAAGTCCACGGACTGCCACGCCGTGGACGGCGAATCCGCCTTGGGGCTGCATATTATAACCTGTTGAAAATAAGCAGATTATAACTTTTTTGCATTGAAACGCCAGGTTATCCCGTGTCGCCGAGCCATCAAGCGGTCATAATCGCCAATGCCGCCACGCCGTGGGACTATGCAGGCGTCCCACCATGGCGGGGGTCTTGTCGCGGGATGCGTCTCCCCTACCGGGAATTTTCCTTGTATTGGAGTGTGAATGTGACAGGCTTGTCGAGTTTGGGGCTGATGATTTTGACATCGATGAAGAGCAGTCTTGCATCGTTGTCGAATCGATAGACATTTTCGCGGTCTCCGTCCTCGGCTGCGAACTTTTGGACGAGTGCGTTGTCGGTGTCGCGTCTTGTGAAGGAGATCATATAGTCCTTGAGCCATGGGACGGCGTCGCCATTGACGGTGGCGGTGACGGGGTCTTTCCCGTTTCTTTCGAAGAGGACCGTATCTCCATTGACATCGAGCCGGAGGGTATCGTATGGCTTTGTAGTCTGGCGGAGTCTTTTCCGTGCGATTCCCCTGATTGCGAAATTGAATTCCTTTGACGCGGCCTCCACCGAAGCCTCGAGCTTCTTTGTCAGTTCCGGTGTATTGTCAAGGACATATTCTGCGGAGAATGCGGTGATTGTGAATGTGCAGACGAGTGCAAGGAGAGTCGCGATTTTGTTCATTTGTCTTCTATCCTTTCCTGTGTTTGTAGGCGTGAGTGCCTGGCCGGGTACTTTACTCCTGCATAAGCTGTCGGAAGTACTCCTGGGTCTGGGGGCGGAACTTTCGTGGCAGTGGCGTGGATTTTCGGAGAGTTGCCTCCGGGTCATTGCGCCGGAGCCTTTCCAGCTGTGTCCGCAGGGCGTATGCGGCCTCGTCGAGTCTTTGGAGGAGTTCCTCGCGGTCGCGGGCGTTTGCGGCGACATCCTGTCCGAGTGCGGTCAGCTCCTCCAGTCCGAACTCCCTTCCGTAAGATTTCAGGGTGGAGGATGCGGCTTCGCGTGCGGCGCCGAGTTCTTCCGGGGTGATTGCGCTGGCGGCCATCTCCGCGAGTTCCTGGAGGCTTTCGAGCGCCTGCATCAATTCCTCGGAGTTGAAGCGTGGGATTGCCGAGGAGGCCTCGTCGAGTTCACGTGCGAAGTGCTCGATGGCATCCGCGGCCTCGCCTTGGCTTTTGGCGGCGCGGTCGAAGCGTCCATAGAGCAGTGCATTCGATGCGCGTGTCTGTGCGTTTTGCGCGGCTTCGGCCATTGTGGAATCCATTGCCCTTGTGAGTGAAGATGCGGCCTCTGGGTAGTTTCGGGAGAGGCTTGCCAGTGTGGATGAAGTCTCCTCGCGCAGGCGTTGGAATTCCTGCCTGAGGGAATCCTGGCAACTTTTGGCGGCCGCCTTTTCATCGGCATTCGGGGGTTCCCCCTGTGCGTTGGCTTTGGAAGATGCGGCCTCCGAGCGCTGCCGTGAGGCCAGCTGCGATGCGAGTTCCGACATTCGCTCCAGCTGTGTCCGTGCCTCCTTCCGGAGTGCCTCCTCCAGCTGTCCCTCTGCGGCAAGCAGGCTCGCCAGGGCGCGTTCCCCGCGCATCTTTGCCAGCGGAACATCCTCTCTTTCCAGGGCAAGCGTGAGCGCACCGAGTTCGCTGGACGCATCCCTGAGGCTTCCGGCGGCTGCCCTTGCGGAATCGAAGGAGGCGACCTTTGGGGCGAGGATGTCGATGCGTGCCAGGAGGTCGCTTTCGGATGGGGCGTCTTCGGGCGTGAGCCCCTTGCCGAGGAGCCGGGAGTGTTCCTGCCGGATTCTGCGGGTCTCCTCGAGGGCCTTCTGGAGTTCATCCAGCGAGAAATTCCTGTCCCCCTTTTCCAGACGTTGCGAGGACTCTCCCCCCTGCGAACCACCCTCCTCGCCAGAGGAGCCTCCGGAGGCCTGGGCCATCATCTGCGCATTCTGCTTAAGGAGATATGAGAGGCGTGTCAGAAGCGAGAGTGCGGAACTTTGTGGTCGGCGCGAAAGGGCGATGGCTCCCGAATCGACGTGGGAGGCGGCGGATTCAAGTGCCGTGACCGCTCCCAGGAAGAAGTCGCGCATCTCTGGAGGAAGCTCCCGCACCCCCGCGCTCCTTGCGATGGCGACCTGGCGCCCCGAGACTGCCAGTGCGAGGGCGCGGAGCTCCTTTGAGAGGCCGTCCCTCGACTGCCGCAGCTCCTCCTCCGTGAGATACTGCTGCCGGTTGAGGAGAGTCTGGGTCTCCCTGAGATGTCTCTTGCACTCTGCGACAAGGTCGTCGACATTGACCTCGTGCCTTTGCGCGTCGCCTGGAGACGGTTCGGAGGGCGGCGTATTGCTGTCCTGTCGTGGCGGCACGACTGTCAGGAAGAAGAGCGTGCTTCGTGCGATGGGCGGCGTGCCGTCGCGGTTGTCCGTCGCCTCAAGCCATCCGGTGACAATCTGGCCGGGGGTGACATCTCCGAAATCCAGTGTCGTCTTGACTTCGAGAGAGTGCCTTGGGGGCTCCTCCCAGAGTTGCACAATGTTTTCCGGGGAATCGTCGACAGTCCAGTGCAGTGTGACGTTTGCGACCCCGAAGTCATCGGAGACCTTTGCGGAGAGGGCAGCCGTTTCGCCTGCGGGAAGCTCGTCATCCTCCTTTGGCGCAATGAGTTCAACAATGGGTGGCAGGTCTGGATGGACTGTGACGGCAAACTCCGTCTGCGTCCTCCGTTCCAGTGAATTCTCGAAGATTGCGAGATAGCGTGTCGTCCTTTCCGGGGCGAATGCGGCCGGGTCGACTGCGCTTTTGGAGTCCGCCTCCTGCAGGCGCCAGTGTTCACCCTCGGGCATTCTGCACGTGGCGGAGAGGACTTCCCCTTCAACGACATCAATGTCGGAGAACTCCGTGAAGGATCGTGGTTCCCTGCCCGTGTATTTTGGGGGAGTCGTGCGGAGGGAGACCTCCAGGGGTGCGGGTGGGAGATAGACTCCGACCTCGAGCCAGCGTGAGGTTGCGCGGGGCGTCACGACCCGCAGTCGGGTCTGTTCCGTCAAGTCATAGATTGTGAGCTTCCAGAGCCCATCGGCTGCCGGGGTCATTCTTTCGCGGCGTGGCGTGCCGTCGTTTCCCCTCACGCTTTCGAGGAAGACAGGGGATGCACTGGCGTGTCGAAGGAGCCTTGCCTCCACCGGCAAGTCCTGGTGGACAGGCAGGAGCGTGTCGGCGAGGCGGATTTGGATTGCGGGCTTGCCCAGGAGGGTGCATCCCCAGTCGCGCCAGCTTTCCGCCCCGGCGCGCCCGAGGGCGAATAGAGCCAGGAGGGAGAGTGCGAGCAGCGGAAGCTTCAGCCTGGTGCGCAGCCGCGGGCTTTTGTCCAGGGGGCTGTCCTTCGACAGATACCGTTTCTGGAGCAGGGCGAGGTATTCCCTTTGGAAGTTCGTGGGCTGCGTGGATGCGGCCTCTAGTTCGATTGCCGCGTCCAATGCGCATTCATCTTCGGGGCAGTCGAGCTGATAGAGTTTGCAGAGACTTCTGAGGGAGTTCTGGCGCAGTGCGTTGCGGAGCGAGAAGGCGAGCGCACCCAGTGACGCCAGGATGGCCGCCGTGAGCGTCCAGAATACCGTCCCCTCCTGGAATCGTCCTGCCAGGAGGGCGGCAGCTGCCAGGGGCGCGGCCAGCGCCGCGACGGTTTTCCAGACGCCATCGGCGAGCACCCTCCTTCGCGCAATCCTCCGAAGCGCCCTTGTGACATCCGGGGCGTGTGAGCCAGCCCTTTGGAGCACCTCTGGCGGCCGCGCTGGGGTTTCTTCGGAGACCACGCCGTTTCTCCCTTTGGAGTCCCTACATCCGGTCCTTGAGCCGTGCGATGATTTGCGACGTGGACTGGTCGTGTGCGAGGGGGGGTCCTGCCGGCGCCGCGAAGTCCTTTAGGATATTCTTTGCGAGCACCTTTCCGAGCTGGACTCCCCACTGGTCGAAGGAGAAGATATTCCAGACTACGCCCTGTGTGAAGATCTTGTGTTCATATAGGGCCATGAGGTGGCCGAGGGTTCGCGGGTCGAGCTGGTCTGCGATGAGTGTATTTGTCGGGCGGTTTCCCTCGAAGGTCTTCTGGGCGGCGAGTGCGTCGGAGATTCCTGGCTCCTCCGCCTTCACCTGTTCCGTGGACTTGCCGAAGGCCAGCGCCTCCGTCTGTGCGACGAAATTCGCCATCAGCTTCCTGTGGTGGTCTCCGACCGGTGTCTGCGACCGGCAGAATCCGATGAAGTCTGCGGGAATCAGCTTTGTGCCCTGGTGGAGGAGCTGGAAGAAGGAGTGCTGGCTATTGGTGCCGGGTTCGCCCCAGATGACGGGGCCTGTCTGCCAGGTGACCCGTCTGCCCTGGCGGTCGACGGACTTTCCGTTTGACTCCATCGATACCTGCTGGAGATGTGCGGAGAAGCGGTGCATTGCCTGGTCGTAGGGCAGGATTGCGTAGGATTGCGCGCCGTAGAAGTTGTTGTACCAGATGCCGAGGAGCGCCATGATGACGGGCAGGTTCCTCTCGAGGGGCGCTGTGCGGAAGTGGTTGTCCATTTCGTGGTGTCCCTCAAGCATTTCGAGGAAGCGTTCCGGCCCGATTTGAAGCATGATCGGCAATCCGATTGCGGAGCAGAGCGAGTATCTGCCGCCGACCCAGTTCCAGAATGCGAACATGTTCTCCACGTCGATGCCGAAGCGTGCCACCTCCTGGGCATTTGTGGAGACTGCGACAAAGTGCCTTGCGATTGCGTCCGTGGACGCGAAGCTGGAGAGAATCCAGTTTCTGGCGCTGTTCGCATTGGTCATCGTCTCCTGGGTGGTGAAGGTCTTCGAGGCGATGATGAAGAGCGTCTCCGCGGGGTCGAGTCCGCGCAGTGTATCGCAGAGATGGAATCCATCCACATTTGAGACGAAGAAGCACTTGAGCTCGGGGGTTCCGAATGCCTTCAGCGCCTCGCATGCCATCTTCGGGCCGAGGTCGCTGCCGCCGATGCCGATGTTGACGACATTGCGGATGCGTTTGCCCGTGTATCCGCGCCATTCGCCGGAGCGCACCTTTTCGCAGAAGAGCGACATCTGGCCGAGGACTCGGTTCACCTCGGGCATCACGTCCACCCCGTCCACGAAGATAGGCGTATTCGACCGGTTGCGCAGTGCGATGTGCAGAACAGCCCTGTTTTCGGTCTGGTTTATCTTCTCGCCGGTGAACATCGCCTCGATGTTCTCCTGGAGCCCGGCCTCCCGTGCCAGCGCGAAAAGCAACTCCATGCCCTTGTCGTCAATGCGGTTCTTCGAGTAGTCCAGGAAGATGTCCTGGAATTCGGCATGGAAGCGTTCCGCCCGCTTCGGGTCGTCGGCGAAGAGCTGTGGAATCGTGATGTCGCGGGTGGCCTCGAAGTGCTTCTGCAGGGCATCCCATGCGGGAGTGGATGGATTCTTCATCTGGGTTGTCATGATTTTTACAGTTTTGTCACTGAATGTCAGGGTGATTCCTCAGCTTGGAGGAATCGTTTGAAATTTCGCTGGATGGCGGCCTCAAGTTCCCTTGGGTCTTCCTTCCGGAGTTCTGCCAGCCTATTGACGAGCCTTGGGATTTCCGTGGTGTCGTGTCCTCTGAAGGGTGCGTCGCTATCAACGAGGAGTCGGTCCTGCGGGATGCATTTGAGTGTTTTCAGGAAGTTTTTTCCTGGGCATTCGGCATCGAATCCCAGCGAGAAGAAGATTTTTGGCAGTTTTAGGAGTTGTCTGGTCTCCTGTGGTGTTCCGTGGAATCCGTGTGCCAGTGTCCTGACTTCCTTGAAATCCTCGAGGATTGGGAGTGCGTCATTGACGCACCGGACCAGATGCAGGATTGCTGGCCGTCCCAGTCGTTGTGCTGCATTGAGCTGCCTTTTCAGCCAGGTTTTCTGCGCATCGAGGGTTTCGCGTCGTTTCTGGCATCCGTCCAACCCGACTTCTCCGACGATGGCGCCGGGATTCTCCGTGAGGAGTTCCTCCAGTTTCCGGATTGTCCTTTCCAGTGGGAATTCGTGGACATGCCACGGGTGGACTCCGATGGCCGGTGTGAGGACGCCGTGGCTACTGCCGGCGGTTGCCAGGACCTCCGCCCAGTCATCGGGTGTTATGCCGCAGAGCAGTGCCGCCTCCGGTGCCTGGCCGCCCGATTTGCCGAGGCGGAGTGCGCCGAGGTGGAGGTGGCTGTCGATGTATGGGGACACTGTGGCGTGGTTGCGGAGTTGCGGCTCCGCCCCGTTTCCGGGGCGTTTCCTGCGGCGTCCAGTTTTCTAGAGGATATCGAGTCCGATATCGACTGCGGGTGCGGAGTGTGTGAGTGCGCCTGACGAGACGAAGTCGAGGCCGAGATGTGCGAGTGACGGAAGTCTTTCGAGGGTGATATTTCCGGAGGCTTCTGTCTTTGCGCGCCCTGCAATCAGTCTGATTGCCTCGGCCATTTGTTCGTTTGTCATATTGTCGAGGAGGATGTATTCGACTCCCGCCTCGGCGGCGGCGACCACATCCGCCATTGAGTCCGCCTCAACCTCGATTTCCAGGTTCGGGTACTTTTCACGGCAGGATTTGACTGCGTACTCGATTGAGTGGGAGCCACCAGCGCGGCGTGCGAGTTCGCGGTGGTTGTCCTTGATCATGATGCGGTCGTAGAGTCCGATGCGGTGGTTCTGTGCGCCTCCCATGAGGACGGCGTATTTTTCGACGAGGCGGAGTCCGGGCTTTGTCTTGCGCGTGTCCAGCAGCTTTGTGTTTGTGTCGTGGCCGAGTGCCTCGACATACTTACGCGTGACCGTCGCGATTCCGGAGAGATGCTGGAGGATGTTGAGTGCGGTGCGCTCCCCTGTAAGGATGGCGAGCGCATTGCCCTCGACGGTGGCGATGCGGTCGCCTGGATTTGCGATTTCGCCATCCTGGAAGTGCTGGATGAATTCCACGTCGGAGCTGAGTTCGCGGAAGAGGATTTCAAGAATCGGGAGTCCTGCGACGACGCACTGTTGGCGGGGGATGAAATGCGCGACCGTGGTCTGCTGTGCCGGGACAACCGCCAGGGTGGTTGCGTCCCCGCTTCCGACATCTTCGGTGATGGCCCGTTGGCAGAGGTCTTTAAGGATCGATTCGTTCAGATAATATGGGAGATGTGCTGACATAAGAACTTAGTAGGGGTGGATACTCGGGGCGAGGGATTCCTGTGGTCTCGAGCTACCTACCCTTCGGGAGGGTGCGCCCCCAGCTGAATCAGCAGGATCAGCGTCACCATTGCGAGCATTTGGGCGAGAATGAGGAATGCGATTGTCGGGGGAGTCCAGATGAGTGCCAGGGCGCCTGTCCCCGCAAGAAGGGACAGCAGCCAGATGGCGACGACCGCCTTCGGACGGGAAAGCCCCAGCGCGACGAAGCGGTGGGAGATGTGGCGGTTGTCCCCGACGTAGACGGGCTTGTGGAGATGGAGGCGGATGAGGACGACCGTCACCGCATCCAGAAGCGGCACCGCCAGCACCAGCAGGGGAATCGAAACCGCCAGGATGCTGGGGGTGTTTTCGTGGTGGTAGAAGGTTGTGATGATGCAGGAGACGCCGAGAAGATAGCCCAGGAAGTGGCTCCCGCAGTCGCCCATGAAGACCGATGCCTTCGGGAAGTTGTAGAAGAGGAATCCTAGGACGACTCCACCCGAAAGGGCGGAGAGCAGTCCGACGAAGTACTGTCCGCGGACGGCCGCGATTGCGAAGAAGAATCCGAATGCAATGAGTGAGACTCCCCCCGTCAGTCCGTCCATGTTGTCGAAGAAATTCATTGCATTGATGATTGTTGTGAGCCAGAGGACCGTCAGGATCCATGAAATCCAGGTTGGCACCACTCCCACAAGAATCCTGGAGCCGAAGGTGGCGGTGACTGCCGCTACAATCACCTGGAAGGCGAGCTTCCTGCCGGCGCCAAGCGCGCGGCGGTCGTCAATCGCCCCCATGACCGCCAGTGCAGTCGCACACAGCGCAATGACAAGGAGCGACCACTTTGCCGACGAGAGCCCCGACAGTCCGACGCGGATGCCCTCGGGAAGGAGGCCGCGGATTAGCAGCGCCCCGATTATCCCCAGCACAAGCAACGCAATCCAGGAAGCCCACATGGCAAGGCCGCCAACCACCGCCGTAGCACGGACATGGTTCTTGTGCCCCTCGCTGTGGGGTCGGTCAACCAGCCCCATGGCAAAGGCGCGCGCACGGAATGCCCTGGTCAATGCCGCCGAAAGCAGCGTCGCCACAAGCCATACGCAAAGTTGTAGAACAAGCCACATTGCAGGAGTCGTGCTTAAGTGTCTGCCCTCTTTCGCCGAAGCGATGGAGGCAGGGAGTGTAAGGGGATTGGTCAGGGATGTCCGGACAGAACGATTTCCGCCAGCCTGTCGGCGACCTCGTTGGCGTCCAGTCCATCTGTCTGGACGATTATGGAGTCAGGGGCGGGCTTGAGCGGTGCGACCTCGCGGGTCGAGTCGATTTTATCCCGCCGTGCGATGTCTGCGGCGACGGACTCAAGTGTCGCCCCGTCTGTCACCTCGTCGGTCTGCGCCAGCCTTCTTCTTGCCCTTTCCAGCGGCGAGGCCGTGATGAAGAACTTGAACTTCGCATTCGGGAAGATTACCGTCGCGATGTCACGCCCCTCCATCACGATTCGCCCAAGGGACTTGCATTCGCGCTGGAGCCCCAGGAGCCAGCTTCTGACTCCCGGGATTCTGGCGACCTGGCTGACGATTGCCGCGACCTGCGGCGACCGTATCTCCGCCTGCCTGACGGGAGTCCCGTTCAGGAAGAGCAGTGGCCGTCCTTCGACGATTCTGTAGTGCAGGTCGAGCCCGGCGAGCATTCTGACGACGGCGTCCGGGTCGTCGTCCGGCGAGATTCCGAGGGCGAGTGCCTTCCAGGAGACAGTGCGGTACATGTCTCCTGTGTTGATGTAGTATCCTCCGATGCGCGCAGCCAGGAGCCTGGCTGCGGTGCTCTTGCCGGAGGCGGCCGGTCCGTCAATCGCGACCTGGAAGAACTCTCCTGTAGGCGTTGTTTCGGCCATCTTCTCGTGCTACTCCTGGGATTCCGGGGGCGTTTCCGTGTCGGCGGGTGGTTCCTCCCCTGCATTCTCCTCGACTTCCGGGGCGGTGGTCTTTCCGTTTGGGTCCGAGAATCCCGAGTATCTCAGGATGCGCCGTCCGTCGAAGAGCGTGATGTAGAGCATAAGCGCAATCAGCAGGATTGCGAAGGTGTTGTAGATGTATTTGAAGAAGACGGCGGGGATTCTCCTGCGCGTGATTGACTCGATTGCTGCGAAGACGATGTGCCCTCCGTCCAGCACCGGCAGTGGAAGCAGGTTCATGAACGCCAGCGAGAATGTGATGAGGATGATGAAGGAGAATCCGCCCCGGTATCCCTCGCTCTTCAGCTTATACCAGAGCGCCTGGATGATGCCCAGCGGGCCGCTCATGTGGCGCACGCCGACCTGGGTCTGCGAAACTTCGCGAGGCGTGCCGGTGACGACGCTTTTGGCGCGGCTTGTAAGCGGCGCGAAGAGGAGCCCCAGCGTGCGGGTGGTCGTCCCGATGATCTCCGAAAACTGCGTCCACGGGTCGATGTGCTGGAGGCTTCTTGTGAGACCGGTGCTGAGGACGACTCCCATCAGGTAGACGCCCGGGTTGCTGGGATCCTCGTATGGGACGAGGCTCGTCTGGAACTCCTTGCCGCCGCGGTCGCAGGTGACAAGCAGCATGTCGCCGCCGGAATTCCTTACAAAACCCTGGAATCCCTGGACATCCTGGACGGGGTTCTCCGCAACCACCTCGCCTGTCTCCTTGTCGACCCTCTGGAGCTTGACGAAGCGGTCGCCGTACTGGATTCCCGCCTTGGCGGCAGGGGAGTCCTTGACGACTCCGACTGCAAGCACGTAGAAGGAGATGCCCAGCTCCTTTTCGGAGAGCTTCTCGACATCCGGGACCTCCAGGGTCATTGGGGGCAGTTCCACTCCATTCCTTGCGACGACGATTTCCGAGGAGGTGCCGCAGGCGCGCTGGACATCGCGGATGAAATCCACGGGGCCGAGGACATTCCTGCCGTTGAAGGAGAGCAGCTGGTCGCCGGCATGGATTCCCGCCCTGGCCGCCGGCGAGTCAGCCTTGATGTCGGCGACCTGGGAGGGATTTGCGGACTCGAAGAAGGGGAAGCCAAGCCCCTCCATCGCCGGATTCTTCTGGGGGCTGTAGGTGAATGTAAGCCTCTCCCCGTCGCGGACTGCCTCAAGCGTGACATGCCCGGTGTTTCCGTAGACATACTCCTTGCGGAACTCGTCGTTGCCGCCATTGAAGCTCTTCCCGTTGACCTTTACGATGCGGTCTCCCGAGCGGAGCCCCGCGCGCCACTCCTCGTTGACTTCCGGCCTCACGAGCACGGTCTTCGGCGTGGAGTCCGGTCCGTCGTCAAGGACTGTGAGCGTCAACTCCTCGGGTAGCTTGCCCTTGCGCGTCTCCCCGAAGACGTAGCATGCGTCAATCCACCGCATCTGGTCTTCCGGCGGAAGCTCCTTGTCGTCGATGGCCAGCACCCTTGCGGAGGGTGCGACTCCTCCGGATGTGGGGAGGTATCCGGGAACGCCCGTCACCAGGACCGAGGTCGACGGGGTAGGGCGCCACAGCCCCGCGCCCCACATGATTGCCGCCAGGATGAATCCGAAGAGGATGTTGAAGAGGGGGCCGGCGAATGCGGTCATTGCCCGTGCGAATGGCTTTGCGTGGGGGAGCGACTTGCCGTCGGAGGTGGCTGGCGTATCTGTCGGATCCAATTGTGGCAGGGAGACATATCCGCCAAATGGCAGCCAGCTGATGACATATTCGACGCCCTTGTATTTGAATCCCCAGAGCTTTGGCCCCATGCCGACGGAGAAGGTCTCGACGTGGAGGCCCTGCCACAGTGCGACGAGCAGGTGGCCGAACTCGTGGATGAAGACGCAGAATCCAAAGAAGAATACGATGAATACGATCTTCAGGATGACCGAGAGAATTTCAGGCATAAGGAAATAGTGCTGTTGGAGGCTTTTGCGTAATATACCCCCAGGCAGGAGCCCGTCCTGCCGTATGGAGGCAAGCCATGAGACTTTTCAGGAGGCCCGGAGTTCCTTGAGAAGATTCTGGAAATCCTCCCAGGTCGAGATCTTCACCACCCTTGCGCGGAGCTCGCGCGGGAAGCCGTGGCCGCAGATGTATCCCGAAACCACCTTGCGTCCCAAAATCATTGCGCCATGCTCGCCATATTCCCGCACCATCTCGGAGAGCTGGAGTTCCATCGTGTCAAGGCGTTCCTCCCGGGAGATCTCCACTGGGCGGCCTTCATGAAGCTCCTTGAAGATCCAGGGGTTGCCAAGTGCGCCGCGTGCGACCATGATGCGGTCGCAGCCGCTTGACTCGGAGAGGGCGCACGCATCCGCGTATGAAAAGACGCCGCCATTCGCCGTGACGGGCACGGAAACCGAGTCGCGGACGGCACGGATGACAGCGCCATGCACAGGACCTGAATAGACCTTCCTGGCAAGGCGGCCGTGAATCGCCAGCCCGTCCACCCCGAGGGAGACAAGACGGCGGGCAAGTTCGACGGTCGGGGCGGGGTCCTCCTCGTCGAGAATGCGGGTCTTCACAGTCATGCGGCCAGGCCATTCGCCTCGAATGGCCTTCACGCACTCCTCGGCAAGCGCCGTGTCACGCATCAATGCCGCCCCAGCATGGCGTTTGAGCACCTTCTGCACGGGGCACCCCATGTTGAAGTCCAGGACATCGAAGTGCCAGGGGCCTTCCCGAAGTATGCAGGTCGACTTTCTCAAGTCGCCGGGAATGCTGCCCAGCAACTGCACCTGCAAAAACTCCTCCTCCTCGCCACGGCGCAAAATCGACTCACTGTCGGGGTTCCCATGCACCAGCGCACCGGCGTCAATCAGGGCGGTGGTCCCAAAATAAAGGCCATTCCTGCGGCAGACACGGCGAAACGGCAAGTCCGTGTAACCCGCCATGGGAGCAAGAATTGGGACAATATGAGACAAAATGCGACAATGTATGACAGTAGACAGGCAGCCCTCCTTCGCTGGTGGCAGCCAAGGAGGGCAGTGGGCCGGCATCCGCAGCGCTGGTCCGCCCAATGGCGGGGCGGCAGACGCCGGCGCGTAGCCTCGTATTATTTTCGGCTATTCCTTCTTTTCCTTCTTTTCTTCGCTCTCTACCTTTTCGACGTTGGCGATGTCGGCCAGGTTGATGTTTCCGCTGACGCGTCCGTCATCGAGCACATTTGAGGACTTGCGTCTTTCCAGGTCCCTGAAGAGTTGGAAGAGTCCGACTGTTCCTCCGATTCCGAACCAGACTGCGGTGAATCCTGTGATCAGCAGTGGAACCAGGAGGCTGACCACGAAGAAGTACTTGCTCCAGTATTCGATTGGCCATGGTGAGAAGGCGTTCCAGATGGCCACGCAGATGAAGCAGATGACGACTTCGTAGACAAACGAATAGAAGAACATTCCGTAAGCGATTGCCTTGTCTCCCCTCGTGTATTCCGGGGTGATTCCGATCAGCGACTTGAGGATGTTCTTCGGGCTCCAGTCGAACTTTCTCACGGGTTCGGAGCCGGAGTCGGAGTACTTTCCGCGATGGAGCATCCTGTCCATGTTGAAGGGTTTGCGGCAGGTGATGAACGAGACCACGACATAGAGGAGGATTGTGAAGATATTGGCGAAGAAGAGGTATTCGATTGCGTTCACCGGGAACCTGACGGGGTCGATTTCCCACTTGATCCAGTCGCCGAATGGGCTGGAGATGGCCTTCAGGAAGGTGTCGACCATGTCAACCAGGTTGTTGTCGGCCAGGAACGGGTACACCACGTCCGCCCAGTTTCTCTGGAGGAGGATGTATCCGACGCTTCCGATGATTCCGGCGATGAGCGCCGACCAGGCGGCCGCCGTGGTGCCGCGCTTCCAGTAGAGGCCGAAGATCATGACCGCGGGGCAGCCCGCATTCCAGACGGCCACCGCCATGGTGGTGAAGAGCTGGACATAGTCAAGCTGCGCCATGAATTTGGAGCCGAAGAAGAAGAAGACGCCTACGCCGATTGAGACAAGGCGTATCATCCAGACGTGCTGCCTCGGTGTCAGTCCCTTCGAGAAGAAGGGCAGGATGACATCCTGGGAGATTGTGAGGGACGCGCTGAAGATTCGCGTGTCGTCGGTGGAGAGCATCGCCAGGAAGAGCAGGAGGCAGAAGCACCCGAAGAGTCCGACGGGCAGGACCGCCTTCATCGTGACGGAGAGGCTCAGCTGGTTGAAGAGGGTGCGGCACTGCTGGAAGGTGTCGTTGGCCTGGCCCTCCGCGTAGATCAGCTTCGTCTGGATGTTGCTGTCCTTGAGTTGTTCCTCAGTGAGGGGCACGCCTCCGTTTTCGGCGGCAAGCTCCTGGATTGTGCGTTCACGCGCATCCTCCTTCAGGGTCTGGTGGATGTGCGCGAGGAACTTGGTGTCCATGTTGTCGTTCTGGGAGAGGGGCGGGTCGATGCCGATCTGGTGTTCGACGGGCTGGATGTTCCTGATGGTCTCCTGCACCTTGGCGCGGGTCGTCTCGTCCTTGATTGCATCCTCCGAAATCCTCATTGCCAGCTGCTGGCGGACCGCATTCGACTCGTTGGCGAAGTCCTTGTGGTTCAGGAAGGTGATAAGGCAGATTGCGATAAGCAGCGAGAAGAGGTTGACGATGAGGATTCTCCAGGAACCCAGGATGCTGGCCATCTTCTGCTCATGGGCGGACTTTGCGGAGGTGGAGGAGCCCGCTCCAATCCAGGTGGCCGTGTGGAAGAGGGAGTTGAAGGCGCCGACCACGACGCCGGTGAAGACATTGAAGTCCCTTAGCTTCGATATGTCGTATGGGTTGATGAAGCTCTCGCCCTGGACTCTGTCCGTGACGACGGGGATGATCTCCTTGCTCCAGGAGAACTTCCATAGGATGAATATGACGAAGATGAAGATCAGCGGGTAGAGGAGCATGCCCTGGATGGTGTCTGTGATGACGAGCGCGAGGGTTCCTCCGAGGCAAATCAGGAGGATTGCCAGGGTCAGGAAGAGGATCATCAGGAATTCAAAGGTCGGGATGGTGAGTCCCAGGACGGTGAATTTCTGGGGCAGGTTCAGCATCTGGATGAAGAACCTCGCCGCGATTGCGGGCATGATCATGTTTGCCAGCATCTCCGCAAAGGACCGCAGGGACGCGCCGAAGACCCTCATCTTGCGGCTGTAGCGGATTTCCAGGAACTGCCCAAGGCTCATGGCGCGGGTTTCGCGGAACCTGTATGTGCAGTATCCGAAGAGGGAGATCATGATGGTCATGGGGGCCAGGATCTTCCACCAGTAGGAAAGGGCGAAGCCCGTCTTGTATTTCACCTCGACGTATGCGACCAGCCCGATGATCGAAAGCGCCTGGGCCAGGTCGCCCATGCTGATCACATATCTGCCGCAAAGTCGGCCGCAGGCAAGGAAGTCGGAGACTCCGCGGACATAGCGCCGCGAAAAGAATCCCATGAAAATGACGAAGCAGACTGGAATCACGAGGATCAACCAGTCAATCAAACTCATATAGACGCCGTTGTAGTCCATAGTCTTGAATCAGAATCAAGAGATTGGTGTTGGATATGCAAGGGGGGCGGGGCGCGGCTCCGGAGGTCGAACGCCCTGCCTCCTCCGTGCGGACTGCTAGCCGAGATATTCGGCGACAGCCGCGGTCACCTTCTCGGGAGTGAAGCCATACTTGTCGGCAAGGGCCTTGTAGGGGGCGGACTCGCCGAAGTGGTCGAGGCCAATCACCATGCCCTCGTCGCCGACGTATTTGCTCCAGCCCATGGTGCAGGCGGCCTCGACGGCGACGCGCTTGCGGCACGCCTTCGGAAGGACGCTCTCCTTGTACTCGGCGCCCTGGGCTTCGAAAAGGTCCCAGGAGGGCATCGAGACGACGCGGAGCTTCCTGCCCTGCGCACGGAGCGCCTCGGCTGCCTTGACGCAGGCCGCCAGCTCGGAGCCGGAGCCAATCAGGATCGCCTCGAAATCCTCGTCGGAGGATACCACGTATGCGCCCTTGGCGACATCCATCCTGGCAACCACCTCCGCCGGCAGGTTCGGAAGCGCCTGGCGGGTGAGCGAGAGGATGACGGGGTGGTCTGCGCGGACCGCGTATGCCCATGCGAGGGCGACCTCGTGGGATTCCGCGGGGCGCAGGAGGGTCACGCCGGGAAGGCTGCGGAACATCGCAAGCTGCTCGATGGGCTCGTGGGTCGCCCCGTCCTCGCCGACGGCGTATGAGTCATGGGTGAAGACATAGACCTGGTGGAGCTTCTGGATTGCCGCGAGGCGGATTGCGGGCTTCATGTAGTCGGAGAAGACCATGAAGGTGGCGCTGAAGGGGATTGCGTAGGTGAGTGCCAGGCCGTTGCAGATCAGCCCCATGCCGAGTTCGCGGACGCCGAAGTGGAAGTTGCGCCCGGCGCGGTCCTCGGCCGTGAAGTCTCCCATCTCCTTCATGTAGGTGTTGTTGGAGGGAGCCAGGTCGGCGGAGCCGCCGACAACCGCCGGAACAGCCTTTGCGACAACCTGGATCATGGCTCCGGAGGAGGCGCGGGTGGCCACATCCTTCTCGGGGACGGCGGCAAGCAGACGCGCCTCCAGGTCGGCGGGAATCTCCTTCCTCAAAATCGCCTCGAGAAGCGCGGCGCCGTCGGGGGACGAGGACTTCCAGGCATCGAACTGGGCATCCCACTCGGCGGCGTCAGCCTTCTTCTCGGCAATGCGGTCGGACAGGAATCCACGGACGTCCTCCGGGACGACGAAGGACTGCTCGGGGTCGAATCCGAGGGCGGCCTTGGTGGCCTTCAGCTCATCCTCCCCGAGAGGCGCGCCGTGGCTCTTCGCGGTGCCGGCCAGGTGGGGCGAACCGAATCCGATGGTGGTCTCGCCGATGATGATGGTCGGCTTGTCCTTGCAGGACTGGGCCAGCGTGACTGCCGCCTCGATTTGCCTCGGGCACTGGCCGTTGATCTTGAGGACATTCCAGCCGTATGCCTCGAAGCGCGCCCCCACGTCCTCGCTCATCGCCAGGCTTGTGCTGCCCTCGATGGTGATCTTGTTCGAATCGTAGAAGAGAATCAGGTTGTCGAGCTTGAGGTGTCCTGCCAGGGAGCATGCCTCGTGGCTGGTGCCCTCCATGATGCATCCGTCACCGGAGACCACATACACCTTCTGGTTCTTGAAGAGCTCCTGGGGGGCGCCGATGCGGGCCACAAGCTGCTTGAGGCCGATTGCCATTCCGACCGCGCTGGCAAGTCCGGACGCCAGGGGGCCTGTGGTGACTTCGACGCCAGGGGTGTGGCCGTACTCGGGATGGCCGGGGGTCTTGCTGCCAAGCTGGCGGAACTGCTTCAAATCCTCGATGGTGACATCGTATCCGAAGAGGTGCAGCAGCGAATAGAGGAGCATCGAGCCATGGCCGGCGGAGAGCACGAACCTGTCGCGGCCAATCCAGTCAGGACGCTGCGGGTCGAAGCGGAGGAACTTTGACCAGAGGGTGAAGGCGTAGTCCGCACTGCCCATCGGCATGCCAGGATGACCAGAGTTTGCCTTCTGGACGCCATCGGCGGAGAGAAGACGGACGGTGTTGATCGCTTTCTTGACAATCGCTTTGAACTTGCAGCAGGCCATGGTCTCGGATTATTCCTCTTTCAGGAGTGTTACTGGTGGGTTGGGTAGGAGCGGTTACTGAAAAACGCGGGGCTATCCCTCGTCGCGGAAGGAGTTCTTCGCGGGGGAGCCCATGCGCAGGTATGCGTTGATGAAGGGGTCGAGGTCGCCGTCAAGGACTGCGGAGACATTCGAGGTCTCGTATCCCGTGCGGAGATCCTTCACCATCTGGTACGGCTGGAGGACGTAGGAGCGGATTTGGTTGCCCCAGGCGTTGTCGCCCTTCTCGGCGTCAGCCTGCTGGATGGCGGCAGTCCTCTTGTCCTCCTCAATCTGGTAGAGGCGGGCCTTCAGAAGCTGCATCGCGATTTCGCGGTTCTGGTGCTGGGAACGCTCCGACTGGGAGGCTACGACGATTCCCGTGGGGAGGTGGGTGATTCTGACGGCGGAGGAGGTCTTGTTGATGTGCTGCCCGCCAGCCCCGGAAGAGTGGTAGGTGTCTATGCGCAAATCCTTCTCGTTGACGACGATGTCAATGTCGTCATCCACCTGCGGCACCACATCGACGCTGCAGAAGGAGGTGTGCCGGCGCTTGTTCGCGTCAAACGGTGAAATCCTCACCAGCCTGTGGACGCCTTTTTCGCACTTCAGGTATCCGTACGCGAACTCGCCCGTGACCGTCATGGTCATCGTCTTGATGCCGGCCTCGTCTCCAAGCTGCATGTCGTTCACGAGATATCCGAAGCCGTGCTTGTCAATCCAGTGAACATACATCCTCTCGAGCATCGCGCACCAGTCGCAGGACTCTGTTCCTCCGGCTCCGGCGCGGATTGTGACGATGGCGTTGTGCGCGTCCATCTTTCCGGAGAGGAAGCTGACCAGTTCGAGCCGGTCCAGGGCGGCGTCGAGCTCCCTGGCCAGCCCGTCCGCCTCTTCGTAGAGCTGGGATGCATCCCCTTCCTCGGCGGCGAGTTCAGCCAGGGTGGCCAGGTCCTCCGCCTGGGAGACAACGCCCTGGAAGGGCTCGAGGGTGTTCTTGAGGCGGCTTACCTCGTCCACGACAGGCTGGGACTTCTCGCGGGAGTCCCAGAAGTCGGGGCGTGCCATGGTGGCCTGAAGCAAATCCAGCCTTTCACGCTTGGTGGCGACGTCAAAGATACCCCCTAAGATGTTCGACACGCTCGTTTGCGGCGGACACCTTGGCTTGCAGTTCCTCTCGGGTCATCGTTGGAAATCCAGGTCTGTAAATGGGGGCTTCTTCGGAATCCTACTTGATATCGGTGTCGATTCCGATTACGACATCTCCAGAACCGAGGGATTCCACGATTCGGCTGGAGGGCACCTTGAGATCCTTCTTCGTCGCAATCTCCTCGCCATTCCTCTGGAGGAACTCCTCAATCTCGGAACGGTAGAGCTCCTTGATCTTGTGGCGCCGGATCTTAAGGGTCGCGGTCATCGTGCCGTCGGCAACGGTGAAGTCAGGCAGGAGAAGCACGTCCTTCGGCTTCATGTAGGAGGTCAGGTCCGCAGTGCGCGCCTGCACCTCGGCCTTAAGAAGCTTCGAAAGCTCCTCGGGGGAGTGCTGCCTCCGAAGCTCCTCGGGGACGTTGACGCAGACGTAGACGCTCTTGCACTTCTCGCCTATCACCATCGCCTCGGAAATCATCGGGGAGAGCTTGACCGCGTCCTCAATCGCCTCGGGATGGAGCTTCTCACCACCGTATGTGACAATCATGGAGCTGCTGCGGCCGTGGATGAAGAGGTAGCCGTCCTTGTCGACGTGGGCGACGTCGCCCGTGTTCAGGTATCCGCCCTCCATCGTCTTGGCGGATGCGTCGGTGTGGTTCCAGTAGCCCTTCATGACGCAACGCCCCTTGACCAGCAGCTGCCCGCGGAGGTTCTTGCCAAGGTTGCCCTCCTCGTCCTTGAAGGTGTAGTCGCCGCCCATCTCAGGCTGCGCCCAGGCCCAGATCTTCCCGCAGGAGCCAAGACGGTAGTCGCTGATGGTGTTGGAGGCGACGACGGGGGAGGCCTCGGTCAGGCCGTAGCCCTGGAGGACGGGAAGCCCGAGGAAGCTGTAGAAGCTCTGGACGTCCAGGTCAAGGGGGGCGCCGCCGGCAACGAAGAAGCGCAGACGGCCGCCCAGGGCGTTCCTGAACTTGCGGAAGACGAGTGGGTCGTAGAAGCAGTAGTGGTAGAGCATGCGGAACATGCCTCCGTTCCACTTCTTGCCGGCGGTGAAGATGCGGCTCGCATTGTAGATCGCGTTGTCCACAATCTTCCTGCGCTTTTCAGGCAATGCGTCGATTTGCTTGCGGATTGACGCCATCATCATGTCGAGGATTCTCGGCACCACCAGCATCACGGTGGGCTTTATGAGCTTGCCCAGGTTGCGGGAGAAGTCGGCGATATTGTGGGGGATGATGATCGCCGCGCCGGCGTACAGGCACGCGCCCACTTCGCAGGTGAGGGCGTAGGAGTGCCAATAGGGAAGAAGCGAAACCAGCTCGTCGCTTGGCCCCACCGAGAAGCACTCGAGGGCGTTCATCATGTTCCACCAGATGTTCCCGTGGCTGAGCATGACGCCCTTCGGAAGGCCAGTCGAACCCGATGTGTAGATGAGCACGGCAATCGACTCCATGGCCTCCTCGCGGGTGGCAAAGGGAAGCCCGGGCGCCGCCTCGAAGGGCTTGGAGGCATCATCCTCTGCGGCAAGGGGAAGAGTCCCCCACTCCACAACGGGGATGCCGCCGGCGTTCTCCTGCGCCTTCTTCAAATAGGTCTCGCTGGCAAGAACCAGGGTCGGCTCGCAGTCCTTCAAGACAAAGGACATCTCCTCGTTGCCAAGGCTCTCGCAGACGGGCACCGCAATCGCGCCAATGCGCCAGCAGGCGTAGAAGAAACGAAAGTGGTTGTCGCTCTTCGCGGAAATGGCGGCGACACGGTCGCCGGCCTTGACGCCGCGCCCCTGCAAAAACGACGCCCACAAGCATACGTCGGCGTGAAGACGCCCGTAGGAGACGTCCTTGAGGGACTTGCCGTCCGAGACTCTCAGGGCAGTCCCGCCGCGGTGGCGCTCGCAGGACTTGTCGAACACCTCGCTTAAATGCATGGTTTCATTCGTCATAGTCGGAAAATTCCAAAAATGTAATGCCGCCTCGGACGAGACATCTGGTGACAGCGCGGTCGATTTGACGCCAACGGATAAAAAAAGACGCCAAACGCTAGGGGAGTGGCCCCAGGCATTCGGCGTCTATGTGCATGGCGTGGAAGACGCTATGCAGGCTTATGCCATCTTCGCGACGCGCGCGGCGAGACGGGCCTTCTTGCGATCCGCCTTGTTCTTGTGGATCACTCCCGTCTTGGCAGCCTTGTCGAGCTGGCTGTAGCAGTCATTGAGCTGGGTGAGCGCGGCACCCTTGTCGCCAGCGGCGATGATTGCGTTCAGCGACTTCTCGGAGTCGCGGACCTTGACCTTGCGGGCGCGGTTGTAGGCACGCTTCCGGGCGTCAGCACGCATGTGCTTCGCAGCAGAAGGCAGACGATGCGGTTTGGAATTCGCCATGAGTTTAGAACTTGTCCTATGCTTTCGTTATTTATGAGAAGAAAATTTCCGATATGATATCGTAAGACCGCATAATATGCCACCTTGTTCGCATTTTTCAACCCCGCATGGAAGTCGATCCGTCTTCCGATGCCTCCACATCCCTGGCCTTCGTTGTTTTCACCAGGCAGGTTCAGGAGCCACGAATGGCTATGGGCAGGGGGGAGGAACCACGAAAGACACGGGAGGCCAAGGAACCACGAAACACACGAAATACACGAAAAAAACTCAGGAACCACGAATGGACACGAATGGATTGAACCACGAATGGACACGAATGACAAAGACAGAGGTTAACCACGAAACACACGAAATACACGAAAGAACTCAGGAACCACGAATGGACACGAATGGACACCTCGAAGGCGACAAGGGAAATAAGGAAAAACACCGCCGCTGCTGTGTCCACGTCCAAATCCTTTGGCAATATAAGTGAATCTGCAAAAAGCGGCGGTGCAGGTAGAAGGTCTTGTCAGGAGGTTTCCCAGGACAATGACGACATTCGGCACGCCCATCCAGGAGATGAGGGAGGCGATGTTCGCGCCATTTGCGAAGGGAGCGTCTGTCTTCGCTGCCTTCGATGACGTGATGCGGCGTGTCGGCTCCGTCACTGCCGTCCTCAGGCAAAGTCTCAATATCCCTGCTTCTGCTGACTAGCAGGGAAAAGGTGTGATGATTTTGTGTTGTTTTGTGCTTCACTCCTAGTGTAACACAACTTCACGTCACCACAAAACAACGCAACATCTTCCCTTTTTTTTATCAATATCTATAACCTCCTTGTTTTCAAGGGGTTAAATGTGGTGGTCCCGGCTGGATTTGAACCAGCGACCAAGAGATTATGAGTCACCTGCTCTAACCACTGAGCTACGGGACCAGGGCACGGGTGATAATGTGGCACGGGTAGTCGTTTTTGCAACCATTGCGAGGGTGTTTTCGGCGATTATGGAGTCTGGAGAATTCATGGGCTGTGCTAGATTACGGCATATCCGTCATTCATCTTCTGCAATTCAGCCGACAGCATCCAGCATATTCCATGTCTAGATTCCTTGCCGCATTTCTTTTCCTCCTTTCGCTTCTTCCGTTTTTTGCCGTCGAGTCCAATGCCCTCAAGGGGAATGGCATCATTGACAATACGACCTGGCATGCGGGCACGCCATCGGGTGTGGAGTTCACTTCGGAGGACACTGTTTTGATTTACGGGGTCCCCGATGTGCGCAGCTACGTCATCCAGAAGAATCTCGACCTGCTTGAGAACACCAGATACTACTTCAAGGTGGAGTTGCGCGGAACGCCCAATCTCAAGGCGGACTTCTATGTGGAGCGCAACAATGCCCCCCATACGGAACTGAAGACCGTCTCCGTCGGCGAGGAGTGGCAGGAGTCCGTGCTTGAGTTCAAGGCCCGTCCAGGCGGCACCACGAAGTACTACGCTGTGCTTTCGGTTCAGGCGGGTCAGGATGGGCATGTCGAGTTCCGCAATCCTTCCATCGAGGTCATTCCCGGCGAATTGGTCAACGGCGACTTCTCCAATGGCGGCACAGCCTGGGAGTTTGAGAACGCGGTCATTGTAGACCGTTCCAACTCGGATGCCCTCTGCGTGAAGCTGGAGGGCATTGACGGCAGGGCGGCAATCCGCCAGGGCGGCTTGAACGTGAGGGCAGGGCGCATCTACCGTCTCTCATACGATGTCAAGGGTGGCACGGACCTGCGCTACGCCGACATCCAGGGTGCGACCTGGTCCCGCATCGCGGTTCTTGACGACCAGGGTCAGGTGATTCCAGGAACCGAGGTCTGGCGCGACTGCTTCGGCACCACCTGGCAGCACAAGGAGGCCACATTCGTGGCGGAGCGCGACATGAAGGTGTCGCTGCTGGGCGAACTAAAGGAGCCAGGCGAGGTATTCTTCGACAACATCGACTTCGGGGAGAGCGTCTCCATGACGCCGCTCCTTGAAATCGTCCTGAATCCCCCGTTCGCATATCACAACGGCGTTGTGGCCGGCGGTGATGCAACGACCTTCGACGGCGTGGTCTACCCGCTGATAAACAGCGCCTTCATCGAGGTGGAGTTCGGCGGCGCCCGCAGGAGCTTCCCAGGCAACGCCCCCGCAGCGTTTTCCTTCGACATACCAGGGGAACTGGGCACCACGGCCATCCAGGCAAGGCTTGTCGACGGCGATGGCGACAATGTGGCGGACGCCAGGCTCGACTTCACCGTCCGCCCGGAGCCTCCGCGGTCGTTCTACTTCGACAAGGACAGGGTCTTCCACATTGACGGAAAGCCCGTCTTCCCAATCCTCTCCTGGAGGAATCTGGGGGACATGCCCTTCGAGGAGTCGACGAAGAAGCATGCCGAGATGGGGTTCAACATGCTAATGACGCAGCTTCCGCTGCTTGACATAATCGCGGACTACGGGCTGATGGGGATGGTGGCGATTCCCGCGCCATTCTTTGCGGAGGAGGGCGGTTTTGACCCCGAAAGCCAGGCCATCCAGGGAATCATCGAGGAGTACAAGCATGCGCTGAACCATCCGGCGCTGGCGGCATGGTATGTCGTCGACGAACCTGCCTGGCGCGGGGAACCCGCCTCCCGGAGCGTCAACGGATACAACCGCCTCCTCAAGTATATCGACGATTCCAGGCCGGCATTCCTCAACGAAGCGCCGCGCGGCACAATCAACGAGATCCGTCCATACGCCCATGCGGCGGACATCTACGGAGTCGACATCTATCCAATCCCCGCCCCCAACAGCCATTCGGGGCTTGAGGACAAGATGATGACGAGCGTCGGGAAATACACCGACATCTGCCGCGAGGTCGTCCACGACAGCAAGCCGATCTGGATGACTCTCCAGGGTTTTTCCTGGGGTGCCTGGAACAAGACCCCCGTCAAAGTCTACCCGACGCGGGATGAATCCCGCTACATGGCATACGAGGCCATCGCCCATGGCGCGACAGGACTTGCATACTGGGGGCTCATCATGGGGACTGGGCAGAATGACGAATTCCTCGACGGCCTCTCCGACACCATCCACGAAGTCCTCTCCCTCAGCGCAATCCTGATTGCACCCGCGTCCGAGGGGACGGTCGCCACAGACAACGCCAATCTCCTGGCCTGCCACAAGGGCAATGCCTCGGGGGATGTCTGGATTCTTCTCAACGAGTCCGGTGAATCCTTCACGGCGGATATTACGGGCAGCTTCCCCAAGACCCTGCGCGTGATTGGCGAGGGGCGAACCGTCGCGACTTCAGGCGGCTCCTTCAGCGACTCCTTCGCGCCCTACGGCGTCCACGTCTACGTCGACGCCTCCCGGGAGCTTCCGGAGCCCCTTGGGATGCCCGCGATGCGGCGTCTCTCCGAGAAGAAGGCGTCAATTCCCAAGAGCTACGAAGATGCCAAGTGGATCTGGTATCCGGGGCTTTCCAAGACCGACGACGCGCAGGCGGTCTTCAGAATCCCCGTCCACATTGACGGGCCGGTGGATAGTGCAATCCTCTCCGTGACTGCGGATGACGGGTTTGCCTGCAGCGTCAACGGCAGGGAAGTCATGCGGCGCAACGACTTCCTCATCCTGTGGACCCTGGACATAGCGGAGTATCTCAAGCCCGGCGAGAACGAGATAGTCGTCCACGCGGCGGATCTTGGCGGCGCCCCCTGCGGCGCGATTTTCTCGCTGACCCTCTCCGACGGGCAGGTAATCCTCTCCGACGGGAGCATCCAGGCGGCTCAGCCCGGCTCCGGCGATTGGGTGGACGCCGAGGAGATCAATGCCTTTGGCGCGCGTCCCTGGGGCGCCCTTACTCCCTACCACTACAACGGCCCCACCAGGCAAATCCTGCCAATCCCGTCGTTGGACAAGTAGGTGGGGGCATCGCGCGGGGGCATTCCGCCGAGGGGTGCCCCGTCACCGCCCGCATTGACCGCGGTCCTGCGCAATGCGCTGATATTCCCGCAGGGAGCAGATGTCCACCCTGCCTGCGTCAATCGAGGAGGAGGCCAGGCCTTCCGCGGCCATCTGCAGGGCCGCCGTGGTCGTGGTAATCGGGAGACCGAACTGTATCGCGTAGGAACGCATCTTCGCCCCGTCGTCGTTGACATCAGGGATGTTGACAATCCACTGGATCTTCCTCTCCAGGACGAGGTCCCTCAGGTTTGGACGGCCCTCGGAGAGCTTGAAGACCGCGTGGCAGGGAATGCCGTTCTCGTAGAGAAGCCTTCCGGTGCCAGGAGTTGCGTAGAATGTAAACTCTTGCGCTGCAAGGACTTTTAACCATGACAGGGCGTGCTGCTTGTCCGTGTCGCGGATTGAGATGAAGACTCCTCCCGTCCTGGGCAGCCGGTTTCCTGCGGCGTCCTGCGACTTCAGGTATGCGCTTGCCGCGTCCATGTCGATTCCCATCACCTCCCCGGTGGACTTCATTTCGGGGGAGAGTGTCACGTCTACTCCCGGGAACTTCGAGAATTGGAAGACGGCCTCCTTGAAGGCGGTGAATGGAATCCTTGGCTCCCTGGTGAATCCCAGCGACTCGAGGGACTCCCCCGCCATGCAGCGTGCCGCGTACTTTGCGAGGGGGACTCCTGTCGCCTTGCTGGCGAACGGGACTGTCCGTGACGCACGGGGGTTTACCTCGATGACATAGACCTTGCCCTCCTGGACCGCAAACTGGATGTTCATCAGGCCGACGACATGCAGCGCCTTCGCCAGCCTGTCCGCCTCGCCACGTATTTCGGCCAGCACGGACTCCGGCAAATCCCTGGGCGGGATCGAGCATGCGGAGTCTCCAGAATGGATTCCCGCCTGTTCCACATGCTCCATGATTGCGCCGACCACCGTCCGCGTGCCATCCGAAATGCAGTCCACGTCAAGCTCCTGGGCATCGTCGAGGAACTTGTCAATGAGGATGGGATGACCCTCGGAGACGCTGGTGGCCTCGGCCATGTATTTGCGCAGCGACTCCTCCTGGGAGACAATCGCCATTGCGCGGCCGCCGAGGACGAACGAGGGCCGGACCAGGACTGGATATCCGATTTTCGCGGCGATGCGGCACGCCTCCTCCGCGTCGAGCGCCATTCCGCTGGGCGGCTGGAGGATTCCGAGCTCCCTGGCGATGCCCTTGAAGACCCCGCGGTCGTCCGCCGCGTCAATGTCCTCGGGCGGCGTCCCCAGGATTCTCACGCCGGCCTCCTTGAGTGCGGTGGCCAGGTTGAGGGGCGTCTGTCCCCCGAGCTGGACGATTGCCCCGAGGCACTTTTCCCTCTCGTAGATGTTCAGGATGTCCTCGAAGGTAAGGGGTTCGAAGTAGAGTTCGTCTGCGGTGTCGTAGTCTGTCGAGACGGTTTCCGGATTCGAGTTCACCATGATTGTCTCATATCCTGCGTCCTTGAGTGCGAATGCGGCGTGGACGCAGCAGCAGTCGAACTCGATTCCCTGTCCGATGCGGTTAGGGCCTCCTCCGAGAATCATGATTTTGCCTTTGGAGGCGCCTTTGCGGACTGGTTCGTCGTATTCCTCGTAGCAGGAGTAGTAGTATGGCGTGGAGGCGAGGAACTCCCCCGCGCATGTGTCGACGGTTCCGTAGGTGGGCAGGATTCCGAGGGCCTTCCTGCGTTTGCGGAGTTCCCTTTCGGTGGTTTTCAGGGCGAATGCCAGCTGCCTGTCGGAGTATCCGAGCTTCTTTGCCTCGCGGAGGGAGTCCTCCGTCTCCTGGATTGTCGACTCGAATGCGACAAGCCCCTCCAGCTTGCGCAGGAAGAACCGATCGATTTTCGTGAGTTCGAAGATTCTGTCGATGGACCAGCCGCGTTCCAGCGCCTCGTGCAGGAGATACATCCTTTCGGCGTTCGGGCGTTCCAGTTCCGCGGCCACCCTTTCGTCGGACAGATCGTGGAGGGGCGCCAGTTTCTCCTCGAGTCCGAATCCTGCGTGTCCAGTCTCGAGGGAGCGGAGCGCCTTCTGGAAGGCCTGGTCGAAGCTTCTGCCGATGGCCATCGCCTCCCCCACCGCCTTCATCTGGGTGCCCAGGGTCGAGTCCGCGGCGGGGAATTTCTCGAAGGTGAAGCGCGGGACCTTGACGACAACATAGTCGAGCGCGGGCTCGAAGCATGCGGGCGTATGCCCCGTGATGTCGTTGACGAGTTCGTCAAGTGTGTAGCCGACCGCAAGCAGCGCCGCAATCTTCGCAATCGGGAATCCCGTCGCCTTCGAGGCGAGTGCGGAGGACCTTGAGACGCGGGGGTTCATCTCGATGATGAGCCGCTCCCCCGTGTCCGGGTTGACGGCCCACTGGACATTCGAGCCTCCGGTCTGGATTCCGATGGCCTTCAGGACCCGCAGCGAGTCCTCGCGCATCGCCTGGTATTCCCGGTCGGTCAGGGTCATGGCAGGGGCGACCGTGATGGAGTCGCCGGTGTGGACGCCCATTGGGTCGAGGTTCTCAATTGAGCAGACAATCACGGAGGTGCCCTTGCGGTCGCACATCACCTCCATCTCGAACTCCTTCCAGCCGAGGAGCGATTCCTCGACAAGCACCTCGTGGTTCAGGCTCGCCTCAAGCCCGCGCTCCACAATCGCCTGGAACTCCTCCGGATTGCGGGCGATGCCCCCGCCTGTGCCGCCGAGGGTGAAGCCGGGGCGCACGACCAGGGGCCACCTTCCGATGAGGCGCGCAATCACCTGGGCCTCCTCGAAGGAGTGGGCGCTTCCGGAATTCGCGCTGCGGATGCCGATGGACTCCATGGTCGCCTTGAATTCGTTACGGTCCTCCGCACGGCTGATTGCCTCCGCGTCAGCCCCGATGAGCTCCACATGGTAGCGTTTGAGGACTCCGCTCCGCCAGGCCTCCATGGCCAGGTTGAGGGCAGTCTGCCCTCCCAGGGTGGGCAGCAGCGCGTCGGGGCGTTCGCGGCGGATGATTTCGTGGAGGTATTCCGGAGTCATCGGCTCGAGGTATGTGCGGTCGGCAAACTCGGGGTCGGTCATCACCGTGGCCGGATTGCTGTTGAGAAGCACCAGCTCGTAGCCCTGCTGCTTCAGGACCTTGCAGGCCTGCACGCCGGAATAGTCGAACTCGCAACCCTGGCCAATGACGATGGGGCCCGCCCCCAGTAGCATTATCTTGTGGATGTCGGTGCGCTTTGGCATGGGATGTATAAGATGATGTGGTGGAAAAAGTTATTTGGTATGGATGGAAGCAGCGCCCCGCCGGGTGGCGGCCTCGGCCAGCCCCGAGAAGAGCGGATGCGCCTTGAATGGGCGCGAAAGGAATTCCGGGTGGAACTGGCACCCGATGTAGAAGGGATGTCCCTGGAGCTCGACAATCTCCACGAGGGAATTGTCAGGGCTCGTGCCCGCAATGCGCAGGCCGCCCTCTTCGATGGCGTCGCGGTAGCGGTTGTTGAATTCGAACCGGTGCCTGTGGCGTTCGGAAATCTCCCTTTGCCCGTAGAGTGAGGCGGTCTTCGTGCCGTCGGCGATGGCGCATGGGTATGCGCCGAGGCGCATTGTGCCGCCCTTCCGGCGGACTCCGCGCTGGCTTTCCATCAGGTCGATGACAGGGTGTGGCGTCTGCGGGTCGAACTCCGTCGAGTTCGCATCCGCCAGTCCGAGGGCGTTTCTGGCGAATTCTATGACCATGCACTGCATTCCGAGGCAGATTCCGAGGCACGGGATGCCATGGGCGCGTGCATACGACAGCGCCGAAATCTTGCCCTCAATGCCACGGGAGCCAAAGCCGCCTGGAACAATCACGCCATCGTATTCGGAGAGTTTTTCCGGGGACTTCTCAAGGTCCTCCGACTCGATCATCTCGCACTCCACCCTGGTGCGAAGCTTGATGCCGGAGTGGGACAGGGACTCGAAGATGCTCTTGTAGGCATCCTTGAGGCCGGCGTATTTCCCGACAAGGGCGATGCGGCAGCTCCTTGCCGGATGGAGGACACGGTCAAGCAACTCCCGCCAGTCGTCCATCCGCCTCTCGGTGACGGGCAGCCCCAGGAGACGGAGCACCTTTTCGTCAAAACCCCTGTCGGCAAGCTCCTGCGGGACTTCGTAGATCGAGTGCTTGACATCCTGCTCCTCGACTACGTACTCGCCGGGGACGTTGCAGAAGAGGGCGAGTTTCCTTCGATGCTCCTCCGCCATGGGGACTTCCGTGCGGCACACCAGCATGTCGGGGAAGAGTCCGATGTTGTGGAGGATGCTGACGGACTGCTGGCTGGGCTTGGTCTTCAGCTCCCCGGCGGCGTGGATGAAGGGCACCAGCGTCAGGTGAATGACAAGCGCGTTGCCGATGCCGGCCTCGTTCTTGAACTGGCGCACGGCCTCCAGAAAGGGGAGGGACTCGATGTCACCGGCGGTGCCCCCTATCTCCGTCATCACAATGTCAACGCCTTCCTTCGCCGCACTCCTGATGGCGGCCTTGATTTCGTCGGTGATGTGGGGAATCATCTGAACGGTGGCGCCAAGGTACTTCCCCTCGCGCTCGCGGGAGATGACGCTGCTGTAGATCCTGCCGCTGGTGTAGTTGCTGTGGCGGTCGCAGACCACGTCGGCAAAGCGCTCGTAGTGCCCGAGGTCCAGGTCCGCCTCGGTCCCGTCGTCGGTCACATAGACCTCGCCGTGCTGGTAGGGGGACATCGTGCCTGGGTCCACATTCAGATAGGGGTCGAACTTCTGCATCGCGACACGGTAGCCGTGCGCCTTGAGCAGATACGCCAGGCTGGCGGCGGTAATCCCCTTTCCAAGCCCTGAGACCACGCCGCCTGTGACAAAGATGAACTTAGTAGACATAACTAGTTGCAGTGCAGGTAGTTACAAAGACATTAACTCGCGGAGGCGCCCAAAGAGGTGCCGGGAGTCGAAGGGGCCGGGCGCCGCCTCGGGGTGGTATTGGACGGAGAATGCCGGCGCGTTCTTGTGGCGGACTCCCTCGATTGTCCTGTCGTTCAGGTTGACATGGGTCACCTCGAGGCATTCGGGGAGCCCATCAGGGAGGATTGCGAAGTTATGGTTCTGGGATGTGATTTCGACGCATCCGCTGGCGAGGTCCTTCACGGGGTGGTTGCATCCGTGGTGCCCGAAGGGGAGGCGCCCTGTCCTGGCGCCGCATGCAAGCCCGAGAATCTGATGCCCGAGGCAGATTCCCATGATTGGCACCTTTCCAAGTAGTTCCCTGACGCATTCGACGGCTCCCTTTACGCCGCTTGGGTCTCCGGGGCCGTTGGAGAGGAGGAGGCCGTCAGGCCTCGTTGCAAGAATCTCCCCCGGGGTGGCGCCGACGGGGAGGACGGTGACCCTGAAGCCGTTTGCCGCAAGCTGCCGCAGAATGTTGTATTTGACGCCGCAGTCGAGGACGACGACGTGCCTGTCGCCCTCGGAAGACCAATGGTACGCCTCCTTTGCGGCAACCTGGGATGCGCAGTCGATTCCGTCCAGCCCGCTCCATTCGCGGGCTCTTCTGACGGCCTCCTCGCAGGGCAGCGGGGTCCCGTCGGCGTGTATCCATGCGCGCTGCGTGCCTGTTTCGCGCAGATGGAGGACAAGCCTCCGCGTGTCGACCCCCGAGATGGCCGGCCTTCCATGCCGGGCCAGCAGTTCCCGCAGGCTCTCCTCGCTTCTCCAGGAGGAGGGCGGGTTCATCTGCTGCACCACGAGGCCGTTAAGGAAGAGGCTCCGCGACTCCATGTCCTCGCGGTTGCATCCGTAGTTGCCGACCTCGGCGGTGGAGAGGGCGACAATCTGGCCGTAGTAGGACGGGTCGGAGGCTATCTCCTGATAGCCGGTCATTCCCGTGTTGAAGACCGCTTCGCCAGGCATATCGACAGGGGCTCCGCAGGAGTCTCCCCTGAAGACCGTCCCGTCCGCCAAGGCTATGTATGAATCATTGGGCATCTTTGTTCCTGTGGGTGTAAAGTGTTTCCTGGGGATGGGGGCTCGTCAGTATGCGCGTCCGGAGAGGTTGCCGGCGTAGTTCACAAGCGCCTGGTTGACGACGCGGTTGCCCCCTGGCGTCGGGTAGTCGCCGGTGAAATACCAGTCCCCCGTGTGGTGGGGGATGCATCTCCTCAAGTCCTGGCATGACGGGAAGACGACCCGCAGCTCCGCCCTGAGGGAGTCGGGCAGCAGCCGCAGGCGGATTGCCTCGGTGACCTCGTCGTCGGTGAAGGGCTCGTAGAGCCTTGCGGCCTGGTTCTTCATTTCGCTGTCGGGCTTCAGAAGGTCCGCCTGGGCCGCGCGGACGGTCTCACTGAAGAGCTCCTCCAGCCCGCGACGGCGAATGAGGTCCATGCAGGCCTGGAAGGCCACCAGCTCCCCGAAGGAGGCCATGTCAATCCCGTAGCAGTCGGGATAGCGGATCTGGGGTGCCGACGAGACGACGACGATGCGCTTCGGGGAGAGCCTGTCG
>ERZ1034873.126-NODE-126-length-46744-cov-5.735419_pt1 | contig 46744 bp, 38 predicted proteins | sample MGYA00520689_ERZ1034873 | MGnify/ENA primary metagenome ERZ1034873 (study PRJEB33766, sample SAMN09781722) | gut metagenome | biome: gut microbiome | host: Homo sapiens | place: Madagascar | study: EMG produced TPA metagenomics assembly of the PRJNA485056 data set...
CAACCTGCTTCTTGGATACTCTGTATTTCTTATTTAATTCTGAAATTGCATCTGTAGCAGAAACTTTCTTGGTTAAGACATTTCTTACTCTTTGACGACATTCTGCATCAAATGGCATGCTTTCCATTTTGAAGCTGGATTCAATACTGCTTACTCTTCTATCAACTGTCATACGCGTATCCTTTCCCCTTTCCCTTTCACAGAAAGGTATTTGTTTATAGTATACCACAAAACACTACATCTATACTACAAATTTCCGTATTATGAAAAGCGAACACATAACCTTCTCCGGTGTCATTGTCATTCCAATTTACCACCCATTACATTTCAGGTGCTTGCCACTCAGACTTACCATTTTTCTTACCACTTTATACAACTGTGATACGATATTTTGCGATACTTTACAAGGTTTGCAAGCTAATCACTAAATACCTTCCAGCCCTTGTAAATCAAGCCTTTCCGCTACTTCCCGGCTCTTACTTCTCATCAACAACCTGGAAGATGTAGAACTTCAGATAATACGACTCATCTGCCGCCCAGAGGATCGGATGATCCGGTGCCTGTGTATGGAATTCCACCTGACGCAGACGCTTATGTGCATTGTGCGCTGCCTGATTGATTGTCTTGGTGAAAAGCTCATAGGACATAAAGTGGGAACAGGAACAGGTCGCAAGATAGCCTCCATTTTTCACTAACTTCATGCCGCGCAGATTGATCTCACGATAACCCTTTGTCGCGTTCCTGATCGAATTTCTGGATTTCGTAAAGGCTGGCGGATCTAAGATCACGACATCGTACTTTTCTCCCTGTTTTTCCAGTTCCGGAAGCAGCTCGAACACATCCTCACAGATAAACTTTACGTTATTTTCCAGCCCGTTTAACTTCGCATTCCCGGCTGCCTGATCTACCGCAAGCTGGGAAGCGTCCACACCGGTAACCTCTGCCGCTCCGGCAATTCCCGCATTTAAGGCAAAGGAACCTGTATGGGTAAAGCAGTCAAGCACCCGCGCACCCTTGCAGAGTTTCTGGATCGCGAGACGGTTGTACTTCTGATCTAAGAAAAATCCGGTCTTTTGTCCGTTTTTCACATCTACGATATAATGCACGCCATTTTCCACAATCTCTACATCCGTGTCGAATTCTTCACCAAGGAAGCCCTTGACCTGCTCCATGCCTTCCTGTCTGCGGACCTTCGCATCGCTTCTTTCATAGACACCACGGATCTTAATACCGTCTGCGGCAAGCACCTCACGAATCAGATCCACGATCAACAACTTAAAGCGGTCGATTCCAAGTGCTAAGGACTGTACCACCAGCACATCCGAAAACTTATCAACTACCATTCCCGGGAAAAAGTCTGCCTCGCCAAAGATCAGACGACAGGAACTTGTATCCACTGTTTTCTTCCGGTAATCCCATGCAGCCTGCACACGTTCTCTCCAGAACTGCTCATCCATCTTTGTATCCTCATGTCTGCTCAAAAGGCGGATGCGAATCTTTGAATTCTGATTGATAAAGCCCTTTCCCATCGGATATCCGTCAAAATCATGCACGAATACCACATCACCATTCTGGAACTTTCCCACGATCGTTGCGATCTCATTGTCAAATATCCACATACCACCTGCTTTAATGGTACGTCCCTCACCCTTTTTTAATGTTACAACAGCACTCATCTTTTGCTCCTTTATTTGTTAACCTTGTTGTTTATTCCATTTATAATCCAGATTCCGATACTGACAAGAATCAGCGCCAGAATACTTTTTACACCTGCTGCCTGCTCTCCTTCTCCTAGTAGAAGTGCGGACAGGATCACACCGATTACCGGATTCATAAATCCAAATACTGCCACACGCGAGATCGGGTTATACTTTAACAGAATTCCCCATAGCGTATATGCTGCCGCAGAGATCAAAGCCATATAGACTAACAACGCCGTCGATGCCACGGTAAATCCCTGCACCGTTCCATGCATCGCGATTCCTGTGATGCTCATAATGATGCCACCAATGAAAAACTGATAGCCGCTTAATAAGAAAGAATCCTCTGTTTTGGCAAATATCTTAAAACAGGCAGACGACACGGCATATGCAATCGTAGATAAAAACACACAGCCCTCTCCGGCAAAACTCATATGAAGATCCAGCCCTGCACCGCCGAGTGTGACAAGTGCAACACCTGCAAAACCGATCAAACAGCCGGCTATTTTCCGAAGTGTCAGCTGCTCCTGACGGAAGATAAGACTTGCCACCAGAATTGCTACAAAGGCATTGGTTCCGATGATGATGGAGGACTTGACGCCGCTTGTATGTGCCAGTCCGATATAGAAAAAGACATACTGTCCGACGGTCTGGAACATGCTTAAGACCAGCACCTTTCCCCATGCCTTTCCCTTTGGCAGTAACACTGTTCGTTTTCCGATACTTCCGATCAGTATCACAAGCAGTCCTGCAAGCGTAAACCGAAGCCCTGCATACAGGATCTGCGATGCGGAATCATCTCCCGCAATGTGCATCATCCGGTATCCGATTTTAATGCATGGAAATGCGCTTCCCCACAGAAGACTGCAGACCAATGCACCTGCAAAAACTACCGGCAGCTTTTGCATGAATTTTTCTTTTGTATTCAAAGTACTTCCTCCATCTCTTTTTCCATGAATCTTTAGTATACACCGTTTTTGTTCTTTTTTCGATATGTTTTCCGAAAAATACCAGCTATTATGTGTGGATTTCCCCGCCCGAATCTTGACCTTAGATTCATCAAGTGTTAGTATAAAAGCAGCAAAATTCTCGCATTTTCTGCGAAAAGAATGTTTTTTCACATTCTTTGACAGACAGGTGCAGTGATGAATATTAATAGGAGGTTTTCTGATGGATTTTACAACTGAATACAAACAAAAACTCGTATCTGCGGATGAAGCCGTTAAAGTCATCAAATCCGGTGACTGGGTTGACTACGGCTGGTGTACCGGCACACCGGATGCACTTGACGCTGCACTCGCAAAACGTACGGATGAACTGACCAATGTCAATCTGCGTGGTGGTATTCTTTTAAAACCACTTGCTGTATTTGAACGTGAGGATGCCGGTGAGCACTTTACCTGGAATTCCTGGCATATGTCCGGAATCGAGCGTAAGTTAATTGCACGTGGCTGTTCCTTCTATTCTCCGATCCGTTACTCCGAGTTACCAAGATATTACCGCGAATCCTCCACACCGGACGATGTTGCAATGTTCCAGGTTGCTCCGATGGATAAGCATGGTTACTTCAACTTCGGGCCGAATGCTTCCCATCTGATGGCTGTCTGCGAGACTTCTAAGAAGATCATCGTTGAGGTAAACGAGAATATGCCCCGCTGTCTGGGCGGTTTTGAAAACAGTGTACATATTTCTGATGTTGACTACATCGTAGAAGGATCGAATCCTCCGATCGGAGAGCTTGGCGCAGGCGGTCCTGCAACAGAAGTAGACCAGGCAGTTGCCAAGCTGATCGTAGATGAGATTCCAAATGGTGCCTGCTTACAGCTTGGTATCGGTGGAATGCCAAACGCAGTCGGATCTCTGATTGCAGAATCAGACTTAAAGGATCTCGGTGTTCATACGGAGATGTATGTAGATGCATTTGTTGATATTGCAAGAGCCGGTAAGATCAACGGATCTAAGAAAAATATCGATCGTTTCCGTCAGACCTATGGCTTTGGTGCCGGAACGAAAAAAATGTATGATTACTTAGATGAGAACCCGGAGCTTATGAGCGCACCGGTAAGCTACACAAACGACATCCGTTCCATTTCTTCACTGGATAACTTTATTTCCATCAACAATACCGTAGACCTTGATTTATTCGGTCAGGTAAATGCAGAATCTGCAGGAATCAAGCATATCAGTGGTGCAGGCGGACAGTTAGACTTCGTTTTAGGTGCTTATCTGTCAAATGGCGGTAAGAGCTTTATCTGCTGTTCCTCTACCTTCAAGACCAAGGACGGACAGGTAAAATCAAGAATCCTTCCTACCTTAAATCCGGGATCGATCGTAACCGATACCCGTGCAAACATCCACTATCTGGTAACAGAGTATGGTAAGGTCAACTTAAAGGGACTTTCCACCTGGCAGAAGTGTGAAGCGATCATCTCCGTTGCACATCCGGACTTCCGTGATGAACTGATCAAGGAAGCAGAAAAGATGCATATCTGGAGACGCAGCAATAAATAAGATATATTTATTTTTTGAATAACCAAATGCACAATTATGCAGCGCAGATATTTGCAGAACATAATTGTGCATTTTTCTTCCGGAAATTCATCTTCACGTTCCCGCATCCTCTTTCCATTCCATCCGGTAGATCTCCCAGATCAGAAGTGCAGACAGTGGTCCTAAAATGATCCCGGATGCACCATAGACACAAATCCCGGTGTACAGGCTGAAGATCACAATCAGCGGATGCACACCTATTCCCTTTCCGACCAGCTTTGGTTCCATAAATTCCCGTACGAGCGTGCAGATCAGATATAACACCCCGTACCAGACCGCAAGCATATATTTTTTCTGAAAAATACAGATAAAAAGCCATGGGAAAAATACCGTGCCTGTACCTAGAAACGGCAGTGCATCACACACCCCGATCCCGATTCCTGCAAGCAGTGCATAGGGATTCCCGGTCAGAAAGAGTCCCAGGACACAGATTGTGGTAATCACGAACATAATAAAAAACTGTGCTTTCAGGTAAGTCCCGCCTGCATGTATCGTATCTGTGCCAAGACGCTTTAATATCCTTCCGAAAACAGTCCGGTCAAACCACTTTCTCAGATTCTTGTAATCGGTAAGGATCATCACCGCTGCCACAAGTGTAACAAGAAGCTTCCACGCAATACCTGCAATGTAACGGATACCGGAAACAGAGCCGTTCAGCAAAATGGGAAGCACCTTTTCTCCCATTACCGCTGACATCTGTTCGACACGCGTTTCTCCCCATGCTTCGATAAAGTCTGCCTGCCTTCCGGTCAGTTCTTCCATCCACACGCAGCATTCACACCAGATATGCCGGATCTTCCCCTCCCAGAGTTCATATTTTCCCAGAAAACTGCATGCTTCCAGCAAAAGCTTCCAAAGGATCCAGCCAAGTGGCAGTAAGATCAATAGTACGACACCCGTAAGCACAAGAAAGCTGAAAAGCCCACGCGGCAATTTTATTTTCTTTTCTAACTTATCAACGACCGGATGCAGTAAAACAGCAAGAAGATCTGCAAACAAAAAAGGAACTACGACCGGAAGTATATAACGCATTCCGCAATATACCACGATTGTAATTCCTGCCAGTTTCAGTACATCCGACCACGCCTTTTCCATTCTTATTCTCATAGAAAGAGTATGTCCCGGATGTCACCGTTTATCCTGTTTTTGTACTGTTAATTTCCGCCATCTGTATGCACAGTAAGTTCTGCCTGAAAGCCCTCAAAAAAATTGCTCTTTGGAGTAATCTCATACTGCATCTTCCTGCCGGCTGCCGGATGTATAAAGTCAATATGATAGGAACAAAGTGCGATTCCCCGCATTCCGGATACTTCCTTTGCGCCGTACTTCTTATCTCCGATCAGTGGACATCCTGCATGTGCCATCTGTACGCGGATCTGATGATGCCGTCCGGTTTCCAGGCAGACCCGTACAAGTGACTGTCCATTCCGGCTGCCTAGGACTTCGTATGACAAAACTGCCTTTTTTGCTCCGGGTGTTTTTGCATCCGTAACCGCAGAGGTATTTGTCCGTCCATCCTTTTTCAGATAGTCCGTCCGTGTTCCCTTCTGCTGCTGCAAAGTTCCCGTAACTACTGCGTAATAGTACTTGCCAAATCCCCGCTGCTGCATCTGCCGGTTTAATTCTGCCGCAGCCTTTGGACTTTTCGCAAATACCATAACACCCTCGACCGGTTGGTCAAGTCTGTGTACGATCCCGATATACGGCTTTTCGCCCTTTCTCGCCAAGTAATTACGAAGCAGGCTCTCCATATCCTGCTCTCCCATCCGCTTCGTCTGCACTGCGACACCGGATGGTTTGTAGCAGACAAGGATGGATGGATCCTCAAATAAAATCTCTAATTCATTCATAAAATATACCTGTTCTTACGATTCAAGCCCTACAGCTTGAATCTGTATCCTACTCCCCAGATGGTTTCAATGTACTGCGGCTTGGCTGTGTTCATCTCGATCTTTTCACGGATCTTTTTGATGTGTACTGTTACCGTTGCAATATCTCCGATCGACTCCATGTCCCAGATCTCTTTGAAAAGTTCTTCTTTCGTAAATACGTGGTTCGGATTCTGTGCCAGAAATACAAGCAGGTCAAATTCCTTCGTTGTAAACGGCTTCTCTTCATCATTGACCCAGACACGGCGTGCAGTCTTATCGATCTTGATACCACGGATCTCAATAATGTCATTTTCCTGCACATTGCTGCCGATCAGACGCGCGTAACGGGCAAGATGTGCCTTTACACGCGCAACCAGCTCACTTGGGGAAAACGGCTTGGTGATGTAATCATCTGCACCAAGCCCCAGTCCACGGATCTTATCAATATCATCCTTTTTGGCAGATACCATAAGTACCGGTGTATTTTTCACTTCACGAATACGCTTACAGATCTCGAATCCATCCACGCCCGGAAGCATCAGATCTAGGATAAACATGTCGAAGTCTTCCTTTAAGGCACGGTTTAGACCTGTCTCTCCATTATTTTCAATCTCAACTTCAAATCCGCTTAACTCCAGATAATCCTTCTCTAATTCTGCGATTGCTTCTTCATCTTCAATAATCAATACCTTACTCATTTGGTACCTCCTGATATTTTCTAATAACAAAGTACATGATCGTGCCTGTTGATTCCTTGCTGGTTGCCCAGATCTTGCCGCCATGATCCTCGATGATCTTTTTTACAATCGAAAGACCGATTCCGCTTCCTCCGGTTGCGGAATTTCTGGATGCGTCCGCACGATAAAAACGATCGAAAATATATGGCAGATCCTTTGCGGCAATTCCCTTTCCGTTGTCCTCGATCTCCACCTGAATGAAATCACCCACATCCTTTACACGGATGTTGATAAATCCCTTTGGCTTGTCTAAATATTTTATGGAGTTTCCGATAATATTATGAATGACACGCTTTAACTGCTCTGGATCGGCAATGATCATCACATCATCTTCCGCATAATTAAAATAGGAAAGTCCGATATTCTTCGATTCAAGATCAAGACCTACCTCTTCGATACAATCATCAAAATATTCTGCCACATTAATCTTATTGAAATTATACGGAATACGGTTCGTGTCGATCTTCGAGTACAAGGTCAGCTCATTTAAGAGCGTATCCATTTCATTGGCTTTATTATAAATGGTACGGATATACTTGTCACGCTTTTCCGGTGTATCTGCAACACCATCGATCAGTCCTTCCGAATATCCCTTCACCGCCGTAATCGGTGTCTTTAAGTCATGTGCAATGTTGCTGATCAATACGCGGTTTTCCTTTTCGTTTGCGATCTTTTCCTCAGTGGATTCCTTCAGCCGCTGCCGCATCTGTTCAAAGTTATGGCACAGTTCTCCGATCTCATCCTCATTCTCTGCCTCTACGACAAAGTCCAGATTGCCTTCCTTAATGTTCTGCGTTGCCACCTCTAACTTTTTGATTGGTCCGATGATTCCACGGTAGATCCATATCGTCAGCATGGCTGCCGTAAAGATCAGGATCAGGATCACAGAGATAATGATGTCGATCACAAGCTCCTTCATCTCCGGAATCAGGCTGTGCGTTGCTGTCACAACAAAAATCGTACCCTTGTCCAGATCTGAATATTGAAAATCAATCTGCTTTACCAGTGCCTGCGATTCACCATCTAAAAAACAGCCGGATTCCACATTCGTATTTCCGTCTCCATAACCCGGAAGCCGTTTTTCCGGAATCGGATCTTCTCCGTTCCCTTCAAAAATAATATTGCTTCCTTTTCGTACAATCAGATAAGAATACTTCTCCTTCAACTGGTTGTTCAGTTCATTCAGATATGTCACGTCCTCAAAATTATCCGGGGCTGCCTTTGTCTCTTCTGAGATCGTCTTACACATATCCTTTGTATAACGGCTTAATAACTGCACGGAGTTCGTCAGATAGGTGTAGTCACTGTTATCGCCCACACCGTAGGTCTGCTCGATTTCCCGCAGCTGCACATTGCGGAAACCAAAAAGTGCCACTCCGGTCAGGCAGACCGGAACAAATATAATAATACAAAATGATATGATCAGTCTTGTTTTCAGCTTCATCTGTTTTCTCCGTTCTTCGAACTCCCGAAATCGCAACAAACATTCGCAGTGCTTGCTCATTGTTTTACAAAATTCGCAGTGCAAGTTCGAAAATGCTTTGCATTTTCGAACTGTCCGTGCTTCGCACTATCAAAAGAGTATCTAACAAAATCAGCTCTGCAAGCAGGCGATTTTGTTAGATACTCTTTTGGCACTGCTCATTGCTTACGCTCATTATACCACATTCCGTTTTGTTTCCTATTAAATGAATCAAAATATTTCTAAAAGTTTCATAAAGCACGGCAAAAGGAGCAGACAGCGGCTGCCACTTCCCGGTGATCCTCAAGGATGGTACAAACGACTTCGGAAAAAAAGTCCGTTTCTATTTCAACTACTCCGACACCGAACAGCACGTTGTATGGAATGGATGCTCCGGAACAGAATTGCTGTCCGGTGCTTCCGCCACGGATGGCGATACGCTTCGGATTGCACCCTGGGGGCTTATAATCATAGAATACTAAGTCCATAATCCCTGCAAACACAAACGGCCCATGTACTACCATATGCTGTAATACATGGGGCGTTTTCTCTTACTCTATAACTGCATATTGCGCATCTCATAAAAGATGCCCTTCTTCTCCATCAGCGCATCATAGCTTCCGAATTCTGCAATCCCGCCATTTTCAATGACTGCGATCCGGTCTGCATCCCGGATCGTAGACAGACGGTGTGCTACGATCAGTGTCGTCCGATCCTTGGCAAGGTTACGGGTTGCCTCCTGTATCTGCTTTTCGGAAATCGTATCCAGCGCAGAGGTTGCCTCATCCAGGATCAGGATCTTCGGATTGCGGACGAATGCACGGGCGATTGAGATACGCTGCCGCTGTCCACCGGAAAGATTACCGCCATGCTCCTGTATTCTGGTGTCTAATCCATCCGGGAGCTGATCGATCATCTCCTTTAAGTTCGATGCATGTAACACCTGATCTAACGCTTCGTCTGAAATATTTGAAAGACCATAGGTGATATTTTCCCGGATCGTGCCGGAGAACAGGATGGAAGTCTGCGGTACGACCGCAATATGCTTACGGTAGCTGTGGAGGTTCAGGGTAGAAATATCATTCCCATCGATACATACCTGTCCGGTGGAAGCCTTCGAAAAGCCGATAACCATATTTAAGATCGTCGACTTACCGGCACCGGATGGTCCGACAAATGCGATCGTCTCCCCCGGATGGATATGGAAATCCAGATGCTTTAAGACCGGTTCCCTGCTATCCGGATACTCAAACGATACATCCGAGAAAACAATATCGCCCTGTACATCCCTCACCCTTTTCTTCTTCCGGTTGTCTTCGATATCCTCTGCCGTTAAGACATCACCGATGGAATTCACGGATTCTAAGCCTTTTGCAACGATCGGGATCAGACTGATAACACCGGAAACATTACTTACAATCGTTGAAAAATAGGTCTGATAAAGCACAACCTCCCCAACGCTGATCCTTCCCTCCGAAGCCAGATAGCCGGTAAATGCAAGGCAGATCACCTGAAAGACCTGAAATGTCACCCAGCTGATCGAAGAAAAATAAGTCTGTACCATATCAAGCTGCAAGCCCTTGCGTGCAACCTGTTTTAACTGTGTCTGGATCCGTGAAGTCTCCTGCTTCTCTAACGCATGCGCCCGTGTGACAGGGATCATCTCAACCATTTCCATCACCTGTACGGACGTCTCTTCCATCTCATGCCTGAAGTCATAGTTATACCGTTTGATCTTCCCCTTGAAAAATACCATGATAAATACTGCAAGCGGAACTGTTGCACCAAAGAAAGCAAATACAACAATATCCTTGCTTAACACGATTCCAAGTGCTACCACAATATTCAGCAGAATGGAAAGCATTGTGATAAAGATCTGGGAAGATAAGGTTTCCACCTGTTCTACATCACGCATGATCTTCGACTGTAATCGTCCGGATTCCATTTCCTTATGGTAGGTGATTGAGAGCTGTTGCAGCTTTCTCACCAGTGCACCCCGCAGATCCTTTTCCACGTTACGGATCGCCTTTGCATACAGCCAGGTGTGGATATAATTCGTCAGGACATTCTGCAATACCATGATGATCATAAAGACTGCATTTGCCAGAATAATATGTGCGGAACGATCCGTCGGATTCGTAGCCGCATCTATGATGTTCGCTGTCACCATCGGAAGGATCCAGACCGGGGAATGCTTGCACACGAAAAATACAATAGACCCAAGCAGTTCCATATAGTGCCCCTGATACAGCAGGACCAGAGTCTTTAAGCTGTGATTTTTATTGCGGCTGAATAACTCTGTGTAATCATTTTCCACAGTGTCCCGTTCAATTGCCTGTTCATATCTGTCTTTCATAGATTGGAATCTCCTGTTTTGGCTTAATCGTCTTGTAATATCACTATAGCATTTTCCGTTTCAGACAGATAGAACAAAAACAGATAAAAGTAGTAAAAACATCCGTTACAGACACACACGCCCGTGCCCGGTCGGATGCATTGCATAATCTCCTGTAAAGCAAAAAAAGGATACTTCCATGTTACCATGAAGTATCCATTCTTCTTATTCTTATTCGGAATCGCTATATATCCTACCTGTGCATGCCTTGCACACAGATGAATTCATCCGGGAATATTATAAGTATTTCTTTAATACCTCTACCTTATCAAGTGCTTCCCAAGGAAGATCGAGATCGTTTCTGCCGAAGTGGCCATATGCTGCGGTCTGTCTGTAGATCGGTCTTCTTAAGTCTAACATCTTGATGATTCCTGCCGGACGAAGATCAAAGTTCTCACGAACGATCTCTACTAACTTATCGTCTGCAAGCTTACCTGTTCCGAAGGTATCTACCATAACAGATGTAGGCTGTGCTACACCGATCGCATAAGATAACTGGATCTCACACTTCTCAGCAAGTCCTGCCGCAACGATATTCTTTGCAACGTAACGTGCTGCATATGCTGCGGAACGATCTACCTTTGTGCAGTCCTTACCGGAGAATGCCCCGCCGCCGTGACGTGCATATCCACCGTAGGTATCTACGATGATCTTACGTCCGGTTAAGCCTGCGTCTCCGTGCGGTCCACCGATTACGAAACGTCCGGTCGGATTGATGAAGAACTTGGTATTCTCATCTACTAACTCTGTCGGTAATACCGGATCAAATACATACTTCCTGATATCTTCATGGATCTGTTCCTGTGTTACATTATCATCATGCTGGGTAGATAATACAACTGCCTCTAATCTCTTCGGCTTACCGTTCTCATCATACTCAACGGATACCTGTGACTTTCCGTCCGGTCTTAAGTAGCTTAAGGTACCATCTTTTCTTACCTTTGTAAGCTGTAATACCAGCTTATGTGCAAGAGAGATCGGATATGGCATATACTCTGCTGTCTCGTTTGTTGCATAACCAAACATCATACCCTGATCGCCTGCACCGATCGCTTCGATCTCTTCATCTGACATCTTATTCTCTTTTGCTTCTAATGCCTTGTCAACACCCATTGCGATATCTGCGGACTGCTGGTCAAGTGCTACCATAACTGCACAGGTATGTCCGTCAAATCCTGTCTCTGCATGATCGTATCCGATCTCGTTTACAGTCTTACGGACGATTCCCGGAATATCTAACTGCGCCTTTGTTGTGATCTCTCCGGTTACTAAGACGAATCCGGTACAGCTTGCTGCCTCACAGGCAACACGGCTCATCGGGTCCTGCTCCATGCATGCATCTAAAATCGCGTCAGAGATTGCATCACACATTTTATCCGGATGTCCTTCGGTTACTGATTCGGATGTGAATAATAACTTCTCCATCTTTTTTCTCCTCTCGTTTTGTTGAATGTTAAAAGGTCCGCTTACATTCATAAGCGGACCCGATAGTCTAAAGATAATCAAATCCTCTTATTGTTCGATTGCTCGCTCAGGTAGGCACCTTCCTGTTCGTGGGGTTGCCGTGACTTCTTCGATCCTATGTATCTCCATCACTCTGAATAAGAGAAATATTACAATATGGAATTTTCAAATCTCCGTCTGCTAAGATACACCTTATTTGTAATCTTGTCAATACTTGTTTACAGACTATTTTTTGACACTGGTTTCCGTCTGTTCGAGTATTGACCTTTTTCTACAGAAAGTCTATACTTAAAGTAGTTATTTTACTCTATGGAAAACGGGGTTTTACAATGAAAGAATATTTAATTAAGGATTTAAAGCCAGGGATGGTAACCGCTGAGACTGTAAAGACTCCATCCGGTCAGTTGATCGTCAATCCGAATGTAGAATTGACAGCTACTCTGATCTCCCGCATGGACTTCTACGGCATTGAACATGCAAGCATTATAACAGAAGATGATCCTGCACCGAAGCATGTTTCGACAACAACCGGTATTGAGAATGTTTCCTATTCACAGAAGGTAAAAAACAGTCCGGCATTTCAGAAGTTCCAGGTAGACTTTACACTTCGTACGAATGACTTAAAGCAGTGCTTTGATGCATTCTTAAGATCCGGCGGAACCGTGAATAAGGATGATCTGCTTCGTGAGACCGCCTCTCTGATCAGTTCCCAGAAGACGACGATCGAATTCTTCGACATGCTGCATAATATGCGTCAGGACAATGACAGTACTTATGCCCACAGCTTAAATGTTGCTCTGATCTCCCGTATGATCGGTATCTGGCTGAAGTTCTCACCGGAGGATCTTGATACACTGACGCTTGCCGGTCTGCTTCACGATATTGGCAAGACGAAGATACCGGATGAGGTTCTGAATAAGCAGTCACGTTTAACCGATGAAGAATTTGCCCTGATCAAGCAGCACCCGCAGTTTGGTTATGATATTTTAAAAAAGCAGCCACTGAATTCCCATATCAAAAAGGCTGCCCTGATGCATCACGAACGTTGTGATGGTTCCGGTTATCCGCTTGGACTTACTTTTGATGAGATCGACGACTACGCATTTATCATTGCAATTGCAGATGTATACGATGCAATGACCGCAGCACGTTCTTACCGTGAAGCGCTTTGTCCATTCCAGGTAATCGCCGAGTTCGAGAAGGATGGTCTGCAGAAATATAAGCCAAAATATATCCTGACCTTCTTAGAGCATATTGCTACTACCTATCAGAACAACCGTGTTATGTTAGACAACGGACACACTGCAAAGATCGTACTGTTAAACCGTAACCGCTTATCTAAGCCATTAGTCGAATTAGATGATGGAAGTTACCTTGATCTGGATAAGAGTCCACACTACATCAAGTCCTTAATTTAGAACTACCGATACCTATTGTATCCGATGGATGACAAAACCGCTGGGATGAAGTAAATCACTTCTTCCCAGCGGTTTCTTTTTATTCCTGTTCAAAATTATAGCTTCTTATCGTTCTATGATACCTTCAGACGGAACTTCTGGATCTCTTTCTCCGAGCTTACCTTCTCGATCTGGGCACCAAGCTTTGATAACTTCTTCTCAAATTCTTCGTATCCACGCTCAATATAATAGATATCGTCTACGACTGTGATACCTTCTGCCGCAAGTCCTGCAATGACTAAGGCTGCACCTGCACGAAGATCCGGTGCACTGACGGTTGCCCCGGAATATCCCTTCACACCGGTAATGATCGCAATGTTGCTCTCAACCTTGATCTGGGCACCCATCTTCGTCAGCTCATCCACGTACTTGAATCTGTTCTCGAAAATACTCTCTGTTACGGTACTGGTTCCTTCCGAAATTGCAAGCAGCACGGACATCTGTGGCTGCATATCGGTCGGGAATCCCGGATATGGCAGGGTCGTCACCTGTGTATGATGTAACGGATGCTTTGCAATGACACGGACAGCATCATCTAATTCTTCCACTTCACAGCCGATCTCTAATAACTTCGCAGTTGTTGCCTCTAAGTGCTTTGGAATCACGTTCTTCACAAGCACATCTCCACCGGTTGCTGCTGCCGCAAACATAAAGGTTCCGGCTTCGATCTGATCCGGGATAATAGAATATTCGGTCTTATGAAGTGTCTCTACACCGACAATACGGATTACATCTGTTCCTGCACCACGGATATTCGCACCCATGCTGTTTAAGAAGTTCGCAACGTCAACGACATGCGGCTCCTTTGCTGCATTCTCGATAATCGTCTTCCCCTCTGCCATAGATGCTGCCATCATGATATTGATCGTCGCTCCGACAGAAACCTTATCCATATAGATATGGTTGCCCACCAGCTTATCCGCATAAGCTGCAATCAGTCCATGCTGAATCTCTACATTCGCACCTAAGGCGCGGAAGCCCTTCAGATGCAGGTCGATCGGCCGGCTTCCGATATCACATCCACCCGGAAGTGCTACCTCTGCACGCTTATACTTGCCCAGTAATGCACCAAGCAGGTAATAAGATGCACGGATCTTCTTGATATACTCATATGCAACGGTCAGATCGTGTACCTTCGAACCATCGATTCTTACCTTATGCGTATCCAGACGTTCAATCTTAGCCCCAATGCCTTCCATTGCATTCAGTAAAACGTTGATGTCACGGACATTCGGAAGATTCTCGATCGTTACCACTTCATCTGTCATAATTGCCGCAGCAAGAATTGCCAGTGCTGCATTCTTTGCTCCACCAATTTCAACCTCGCCCTTTAAAGGATTACCACCCTTGATCACATACTGTTCCATTACTGCACCTCTATATAAATATCGAATCTATCATTTTTCATACAAACACAACATTATAGTAATTATTTTAATCTTTTGTCAAGCCATTTTCATAAGCAGTTTTTTACAATTTAGTTACAATTATATAACTATTATAGACTATCCGGCTTTCCTTGTAAACTAAATCATAAGGGGCTTCATCCTTTATCTGCTTTATTTTATTCCTGCTTTTTTCTTTTGTGACTTGTGCATATGGGATGAAATACGTTTCATTGCTTTTAGTATTTACAATTCTTACAATTCAATTCTGTCTTTTTGTTTTTCTTTATATGCAGCAGCAATTTTTGATACCGTCTCCGGAATAGAAAGTCCGTCCTCCTCGATCGTCACATCTGCATACTTCTCATAGAGACTTGTCCGCTCTCTATAGAGATCTGCAAGGGTTTGTCCCTCGCGCAGTACGACGCCACGGTTCTTCAGATCACCCAGCCGGTTTTCGATCGTCTGATAGGTAAGCTTTAAATAGACAACGGTTCCGATGCTTTTTAAATGCTCCATCGCTTCCGTTCCATAGACTACACTTCCTCCGGTTGCAATGACAGACCGCATTACGTCAAGTCCTGCATTGATCTGATTTTCGATCCGGATAAATCCGTCCGTTCCTTCCTCTGCGATGATCTGGCTGAGCAGCCGTCCATCCTTCTGCTGGATGACAAGATCAGAATCTAAAAAGTCGTAACCTAATACTTTTGCCAACACGACACCGACCGTGCTTTTTCCTGCACCCGGCATGCCGATCAATACAATGTTTTTCATATGTTTCCTCTTTTCTTTCCCAATTGCCGTATCTGTTTTTTGATACAACAAAAGTGCACTTACGTGCACTTTTGCATATTATTTTCACTTATGATTCTGTATCTGTGACTGCTTCTGTCTCTGTACTCTGTGTCTGCTTGATCTTATAGAGATCATCAAAGCTGACCTTCGACCAGACCTTATCTTCTACCGTCCACTCTGCCTTATCCTTTAAGCTGTCTACATACTGTGTATAGTAGTCTGATTTTCTCTTGGATACGATCTCTTCCTTCTTCTTATCAGTTGCATCCTGATCGAACCTGCTGTCAAGACGTACGACATAATAGCCATTGCTCTCTGTCTCGATCAGGTCTGAGACACCGCCTTCCTCTAAGCCTTCTGCTGCTGTAATCACCGCATCATCCATACCGCTGCTGCCTGAGGTATCTTCCTCTGCTTCGGTTCCGTCTGCCGTCTCGGTACTGTCTGTGCTCTCACTGCCCTTCACCTCATCTGCGCCATAGGAATAGGTGCTGACATCATAACCATATTCATCTGCTGCTCCATTGAAGTCTTCCTTTGCTGCATTTGCAAGTGCATTCATCTTCTCCGGCAGAGCTTCCTTCTCTTCGTCTGTATATTCTGTATACTGACCGTCATCGTCTGTATAACCATTTGCACTTACATGGATATAGCTGATCGTCTTCTGTGCGGCTTCTTCATCGCTGACATCGGTATTGACATCTGCCTCGATCGCTTTTTGCATTTTCTGCTGGATCAGTTCTAAACGAAGCATCTCTTTTACATTCTCTTCGGTTGCGCCCATGGTCTTCGCTGCGCTTCCGTCATTATCTTCCATAAACTGCTTTGCAGCCTTCCCGATGGCTTTCATCTCATCATCTGTGATCTCAACCTTATAATCATCCATCTTCTGTTCTAACAGATAACCGGTCTCGATCTGCTCCATTACATTAGACTTCACCTGATCGGTAAGTGTGCTTCCATTTCCATACAGATCCTTTGACCACATGTCTTCTCCATAATAGGACATATAGTAAGCATCATAGGTAACTGCCTGATACTGTGCCATAAAGTTCGCAAGTCCAAGAGAAATCTCCTGATCTCCTAACTTCGCTGCAACTGCATCCTGATCGATTCCTTTTCCACATCCGGTAAGTAATACGGATGCACTTAAGCAGCCTGCGAGTACAAGTGCCGTCAATTTCTGTATCTTCATCGTAAAAGTGATACCTCCTATTTTTCATTCACTGACTTATTATAAGTCTTTTTCGGATAAGCCGCAAGGTTCTATTTGTGTCTTTTTTGTTACCGTTTTTCTATCTGTAACAGCAGTTCTTCCATATGTGTAAAAAAGCCCTCTAACAGCCCGATCGGATCTGCCTGTTCCTTCTTATTATTCATACGGATGGTAAGGGTAAAATACGGTCCCTTTGCATCCGGCACAAACTTCAGCTGTCCCGGATACCGATCGACTAACTCCGGAATCCTTGCAACATCGATCTTCGCCTTTTCATATAAGACGATCTTGTATGCATTTTCCTTCTGCACGATCTCCTTGATATAGACATGATGCGCCTTTGCCTTAAAGCCTGCGATCAGAAGCAGGTTCGTAACAGACTTTGGCGGATCTCCAAAGCGGTCGATCAGTTCTTCTAACATCTCTTCCTGCTCCTCCGGTGTCTCTATTCCGGCAATCCGCTTGTAGATATCTAACTTCTGATATTCGTTCGGGATATAACTGACCGGGATATAGGCATCCAGTTTTACGTCCACAGAAGTCTCAAACGGCTCTTCCTGTACCAGTCCCTTTGCAGACTTGACTGCTTCATTCAGCATTTTACAGTACAGATCGTATCCGACTGCTTCCATATGACCGCTCTGCTGTGCGCCAAGCAGATTACCTGCCCCACGAAGCTCTAAGTCACGCATCGCGATCTTAAAGCCGCTTCCTAACTCCGTATATTCCTTGATGGCAGCCAAACGCTTCTCTGCAATCTCTTTTAACATCTTATCCCGCCGGTACATCAGGAAGGCATATGCTGTCCGGTTCGAACGTCCGACACGCCCGCGCAACTGATAAAGCTGTGACAGACCCATGTTATCTGCATCATGGATGATCATGGTATTCACATTCGAGATGTCTAGTCCTGTCTCAATGATCGTCGTCGATACCAGTACATCAATCTCTCCGTTGATAAACCGGTACATGATATCTTCTAATTCTTTCTCCCTCATCTGCCCATGTGCATAAGCAACGACAGCATCCGGCACTAAGGCTTCGATCTTCACCGCCATATCCGCAATTTGGTTGACACGGTTAAAGACATAGTATACCTGCCCGCCGCGCGCCAGTTCCCGGTTGATCGACTCCCTGACCAGCTCTTCGTTATATTCCATAACATAGGTCTGGATTGCCATACGATCCATCGGCGGCTCTTCTAAGACACTCATATCCCGGATTCCGATCAGGCTCATGTGAAGTGTTCTGGGGATCGGGGTTGCCGTAAGGGTCAGCACATCGATGTTGTTTTTTAGCTGCTTGATCTTCTCCTTGTGTGTTACCCCAAACCGCTGTTCCTCATCAATGATCAGCAGTCCGAGATCCTTAAACTGTACATCCTTTGACAGTACCCGGTGTGTTCCTATGACAATATCCACCATACCCTTTTTCAGATCTTCGATCGTTTTCTTCTGTTGTGCAGAGGTACGGAAACGGCAGAGCAGATCGACTCTTACCGGAAAATCCTTCATTCTCTGGACAAAGGTATTGTAATGCTGCTGCGCTAAAATCGTCGTTGGCACAAGATAGACGACCTGCTTTCCATCCTGTACCGCCTTAAATGCGGCACGGATCGCCACCTCTGTCTTACCATAACCGACATCCCCGCAGATCAGGCGGTCCATGATCCGGTTGCTTTCCATATCCTTTTTCGTGGCTTCGATCGCAAGTTCCTGATCTTCGGTCTCTTCAAACGGAAACATCTCCTCAAATTCCCGCTGCCAGACAGTATCCGGTCCATAGGCAAAGCCCTGCTCATGCTGTCTTGCCGCATAGAGCTCCACCAGTTCTTCGGCGATCTCTTTGACCGCACCACGCACCCTTGTCTTCGTCTTATTCCATTCACTGCTGCCTAACTTATTCAGCTTTGGCTTTTTCGCATCTGCTCCGGCATACTTCTGGATCAGTTCTAGCTGCGTTGCAAGGATATAGAGATTGCCGCCCTGCGCATACTCGATCTTAATATAATCCTTCTCCGTCTTATCGACGGTGACCTTCTCGATTCCGCGGTAGATACCAAGTCCGTGATTCTCATGGACAACATAATCTCCGATGCTCAGATCGCTGAAGCTCTGGATCTTCTCCCCTTCGTAGATCTTACGCTTTTTCTTTTTCTTCTTCTCACTGCCGAAGATGTCGCTTTCTGAGATCACAACGAACTTCAACATGGTATATTCATAGCCGCGTCTGACCTTGCCATACGCAGTCATGATCTCTCCCGGTTTTACCAGATGATCGTAATCTTCAGAATAAAAGCTGTTTAATCCCTCATCGGACAGATCCACCGCCAGATGCTCCGCTCTCGTTCTCGAACCGGAAAGCACGATCACACGGCAGCCTTCCTTCTTATAACGCTTCAAGTCCTTTACCAGAAGTTCAAAGCTGTTGTTGTAAGGATTCACACTCTTTGCCTGAATATGATACCGCTCCCTGATTTCTAACTCATTGACCTTCATATCAAGTGCTGCCAATGCAATGCAATGCATCTTCTGCAGCTTCGCCTGTATCTCGGTCGAATGAAAAAGTGCATCCATCTGCCCCGGCAGAATATAGCCCTTTTCCAGCCGCTGCTTCATGCTCTCGGAAAATTCCTGTTCTGTCACGCGTCCCTGTTCTAACAGACGCACCGGTTCATCTAAGATACAGATCGTATCTTCCTTTGAAAAACAGTCCAAAAGACTGACGCTGACATCCCAGAAATACGCAATGCTGCTGTCAATATTCGCTCCACCACCGAGTTCCTCGATCTCTTCCTTCAATGCTGCAAAGTTCGTCTTTACGCGGTGTGCTTCTTCCGTCTTCATTTCCTCGCGGAACTTCTTTTCGACACGCTTACTTTCCTTTTCCATCTTCGCAAGCCCTGCCTGCGCTGCCTCCTTCGATAAGACGAATTCCGCAGCCGGATAGATACAAATCGTATCAAGATTCTCGATGGAACGCTGGCTTTCTGCGTCGAAGCTTCGAATCGAATCTACTTCATCGCCCCACATCTCGATCCGGAACGGATTCTCTTCGGTCAGCGGATAGATGTCTAAGATTCCTCCCCGCAACGCGAAGTCACCGGGATTTTCGACCTGATAATTCTTCTCATAGCCCATCTGCACAAGTGCATGGCTCATCTCTTCGAGATCTAGTTCATCCCCGGCTGAGATCTTCCGGACAGCCGATAAAAAGTTCGCCGGATCTGCCATCCGGTTCATCAGTGCATCATAGGTCGTAACAACTGTCACCGGACTGCCCTCTGCGATCCGCTTCTGTAATTCGATCCGTTCCTTCGTCAGCAGATTGCCACGGATGTCAGACTGATAAAACAGGATATCCTTTGCCGGAAAATTTAACAGCTCGCGGTCAAAAAAACGGTAATCTTCATACAATTCCCGCGCTTTCTGCTCACTAAAAGTAACGATGATTCTATTTTTAAAACCATCGCTGACTGCATAAACCATATGTGGCTTTTGTGCATCAATACAACCCGATATCTGGACAATGCCGCAGGAACGCCCTACGCTTTTCTTCGCCTCCTGCAGCTCCTCAAGTTCCTCTACCGGTTCTAAAAATGCTTTCATTTCCTATTCTCCTGATTTTTCGTATTAAAATCATTCATTGCCTGATCTGCCTGACCACGGATCAGCATTGACACTGCCTGCACTGCATCTGCAAATGCCTTTTCAGTATCCGCACGGTCGGATGCATTCATCCTGCCAAGTACATGGTCTGCCAGGTCCCATCCGGCAGGCTTTTCCCCGACACCGACCTTAATACGCAGAAATTCCTGTGTGCCAAGCTCTGCGATAATACTCTTGATCCCGTTATGTCCACCGGCACTTCCTTTTTTACGGATACGGAGCCTGCCCGGTGCAAGACTGATGTCATCATAGATTACGATCAGCTCGCTTGCCGGATCTGCCTTATAATAGTCCACAATCTCACGCAGGCTCTGACCGCTTAAGTTCATAAAGGTCTGTGGTTTGACAAGAAGTACCTTCGTGCCGTCGATGATGCCCTTTCCGCAAAGTGCTTTATGTTTTTTCTCTGTGATACTGATCTGATACCGACTCGCAATGCAGTCAATGGCATCAAAACCGGCATTATGTCTGGTATGCTCATACTGTTTTCCCGGATTCCCGAGTCCTGCAATAATATACATCTTACGCTCCATTCCCGTGTGTGAAAAATCTTATTTTTCACACGATTTTCCAGTTTATATCGCTTACTGATTTTTTCTTCTGCGGATCACCTCTGCTGCTTGAGCAAGCTGCTCCTTGTCATTACATCCACTGATATCTTCCGGACTCTCTAATGCAAATGCATCTACGCGGAGTCCCTTGTCCTTTATAATTGTCAGCGTATCCGGCAGATAATATTCACCCTGTGCATTGTTTGGCTGAATCTTCTCTAAGGCTTCGCTAAGCTCTGCGGTATCAAAAATATACATGCCGGAATTAATCTCATGGGAAGCTAACTCTTCCTCAGAAGCATCCTTATGCTCTACACTCTTTACGAAGTTTCCGTCTGCATCACGGATGATTCTTCCGTATCCGGCCGGATCGTCGATCTTAGCAGATAATACCGTAACTGCATCCTGATGACTGGTATGGTAATCCAGCAGACGCTTTAAGGTCTCCGCTGTAATTAACGGTGTATCGCCAAAGAGGATCATGGTCTGGCCTTCCTTCCCTAAGAAGTCCTTTGCGCACTTTACGGCATGACCGGTTCCAAGCTGCTCCGTCTGCATTGCAAAGGTAACATCCGTAGCTGCAATACTGCTCTTTACCACATCTGCCTTATAACCTACAACCAGGCAGATGTCGGTTGCGCCCGCACCCTTTGCGGCATCAATCACATAATCTACCAGGCACTTATCATCAATCGTATGTACAACCTTTGGCAGATCAGACTTCATTCTTGTTCCTTTTCCTGCTGCTAAAATAACTGCTTTTAATGTATTCAAAATAATTTCCTCCATTGATTAGAAATATGATTCCCTGCCATTTTACAGGATTTTTCGGCTTCATGCAAGCCTGCTCCTTTTGCTGTATAAAATTCAGGAAGCCAAAGATGCTTTCAAATTTTATAAAGCAGCTTTTGACACCTAAGCCCCATATAGCAAAAACAGGATAAACATCCATGCTCTGACGTTTATCCTGTCTTTTCTGTAAAGCGGTAGCTACCGTCTTATGATTCTGCCTCGATCGCAGCCATCTCCTGCTCATACCGGTCAAGTATGATCTGCTGGATCTTATTGCGGGTGTCTGAATTGATCGGATGTGCAATATCCCGATACTCACCATCTGCTGCTTTGCGGCTTGGCATTGCAATAAACAAGCCCTTTTCCCCATCAATTACCTTAATATCATGTACGACAAATTCTTCATCAATCGTAATGGATACGATTGCTTTCATCTTGCCTTCTTTTTCTACCTTGCGTATCCGCACATCAGTTATCTGCATATTTCTGCCCCTTTCCATCTGTACCTTCTGCAAATGTGCATTCGCATACATCCTGTATACTGATCTGTTCTAGAACTTCTGTCCGGTTTATATCATGTAACGTTCATTGTGCTCTAAAACAACCTTCACCCCATTGTCACCACAGTAATAGGTATTTGCTTTCAATGTACCTCTGCTCTCTACAATGCAGTTCTCGATATGTGTATTATCCCCAATATAAACATCATTCAAAATAATGGAATTCTTGATCACACAATTCTTACCGACAAATACATTCCGAAACAGAATGGAATTCTCGATCTTACTGTTAATGATACATCCGCTCGAAACAAGGCTGTTATGAACATCCGATCCGGTATTGAACTTCGCCGGTGGACAATCTGCGATCTTGGAATATACCAGTGGATAATCGCGGAAGAAATACTGTCTTACATCCGGCTGTAAAAAGCTCATATTCGTCTCATAGTAAGAATCTACCGTAGAAATATTGCTCCAGTATTCCGTCATCTTATATCCATAGATCCGCTTCATATTCTTATAACGGATCAGAATATCGGTAACAAAATCATATCTGCCTTCTTCCTGGCATCTCTCTAACATCTCAATGAGCTGTCTTCTTCGGATGATATAGATTCCGGTCGAGATCGTATTCGAATGTGCTACCATCGGCTTTTCTTCAAATTCTGTAATTCTGGAATCCTCATTCATGCGTACCACACCAAAGCGGCTGATATCTGCATCTGACGGCATATCCTTACATACGACGGTAATATCCGCCTTCTTCTGGATATGATAATCCAATACCTTATTGTAATCTAACTTATAGACACAGTCTCCACCTGTAATAATCACATATGGTTCATGCTGTCTCTTTAAAAAGTCAATGTTCTGATACATTGCATCCGCTGTTCCACGATACCACCAGCTGTTGTCTGCGGTGATCGTCGGTGTGAATGTAAACAGACCTCCTTGTTTTCTACCAAAATCCCACCATTTGGATGAACTCAAATGCTCATTTAAGGATCTGGAATTATACTGTGTCAGCACAGCTACCGTCTGCACATGGGAATTACTCATGTTACTCAGTGCAAAATCAATACAACGATAACTTCCTCCTACCGGCATAGCAGCAATTGCTCTTTTCTTCGAAAGGTCCTGCATCCGGCTGTTATTTCCACCTGCTAAAATAATACCTAATGCCTTCATGATCTGTCACCTTCCTTAATTATGTATTCTCCACTAGCCAACTGGTTGTCCGGGTAATCCTCGATGATTGTCGCACCGGATATTGCGGTATTCTTTCCGATCGATACACCATCCGGGATAACGGAGTCCTCACCGATTGTAACAAGATCAGCTGCATATACCTTCGGGTTCAGCTTGCTTTCTGCATATTCTCCCACGCCAAGATGTGCACCTGCACCAATCTTACATCCTTCGGCAACGATTGATTTCTCAATTACACTATTCTCACCGATCACCGTATCCTTCATAATGATAGAATCACGGATAACGGCACCCTTTTTAATGGTGACACCGGAACCGATCACAGATCCGTAAACCTCACCATATACTTCTGTACCTTCCCCAATAATACTCTTATCTACAACAGATTCCGAAGAGAAATACTGCGGAGCGATCACATCACTCTTCGTATAGATCTTCCAGTATTCTTCATACAGATTGAATTCCGGAATCAGATCCACCAGCTCCATATTTGCTTCCCAATAAGAACTAAGGGTTCCTACATCCTTCCAGTATCCGTTATACTCATATGCAAATAACCGTTTGCCATTCTCATGGCAATACGGAATAATATGCTTTCCGAAGTCACAGTTACTCTGATCCTTCAATGCAAGAAGACTGTCTCTTAATACTTTCCAGCTAAAGATATAGATTCCCATAGAAGCCAGATTGCTTCTTGGATGCTCCGGTTTCTCCTCGAATTCGGTAATGCGCTTATCCTCATCCGTGATAACTACACCAAAACGGCTTGCTTCCTCAATCGGAACCGGCATCGCTGCAATGGTAACATCGGCATTGTTCGACTTATGGAAATCCAGCATTACCTCATAATCCATCTTATAGATATGATCTCCGGATAAGATCAGTACATAATCCGGATTATAACTCTCCATGTACTTTAAATTCTGATAAATTGCATTCGCAGTACCGGAATACCACTCACTATTATCGCTCTTCTCATATGGTGGAAGTACAGTTACACCACCATTATTGCGGTCTAAATCCCACGGAATACCAATTCCAATATGTGTATTCAGACGTAACGGCTGATACTGTGTCAGTACACCGACGGTATCAATCCCTGAGTTAATACAGTTACTAAGCGGAAAATCAATGATTCTGTACTTTCCACCAAATGTTACAGCCGGTTTTGCAACACCTGAAGTCAAAACCCCAAGGCGGCTCCCCTGCCCGCCTGCCAAAAGCATGGCAATCATCTCTTTTTTAATCACGTCATTCACCTCTCGTCATATGCTGAGTTTTCTTGCATATAAAATTATACCACATAAGCATTACTTTGTACATCATTTTGCACAATTTTTTGATTGTTTAAAAAATATTTTCAATAAATTGCACAATACTTTTCGCCGGTTTTTTCCTTTTCGATGAGTTTTTTTATCAACTTTGCGAAATTTTACGATACTTTCCATCTCGCTCTCCCATATCCTTTGATCTGCAAGGATTTTCATTTGCAAATTTTGCATATATGGTTATAATAAGGAAGTAACCAAAAAGTTCGAAAAAACATATCAGGCAGGTAATTATTATGTACAAAATCAATTTTAAACAGCCGATTCACGTTCATTTTATCGGTATCGGCGGTATCAGTATGAGCGGACTTGCCGAGATTCTTCTCAAGGAAGGATTCAAGATCTCAGGCTCTGATGCCAAACGCTCCCAACTTACAGATAATCTTCATGCAAAAGGCGCAACGATCTACATTGGCCAGACTGCATCTAATATAGAAGAAAGACCGGATCTGATCGTCTATACAGCCGCAATCCACGCGGACAATCCAGAATTCGCTGCTGCCAAAGCTGCTGATATTCCGATGTTAACCCGTGCAGAACTGCTTGGACAGATCATGGCAAACTACAAGAACTCCATTGCTGTTGCAGGTACACATGGCAAGACTACAACAACCTCCATGGTTTCACAGATCCTGCTGTGTGCCGTGAAAGATCCGACGATCTCAGTGGGTGGTATTCTCGATTCCATCGGCGGCAATATCCGTGTCGGAAGCTCCGATGTATTCGTCACAGAAGCCTGTGAATACACGAACAGCTTTTTGAACTTCTATCCGAAATACAGCATTATCACAAGTGTAGAAGCAGAGCATCTTGATTTCTTTAAGGATATTGATGATATCTGCTGTTCCTTCCATAAGTTTGCTTCTAATACTGCAAGCGATGGTTCTGTCATCATCAATGGGGAGATTGAACATTTTTCCGCCATTGTAGATGGGCTTGACCGCAATATCATTACTTATGGTTTATGCGACACCTGCGACTTTTATGCCAAAAATATTACATTTAATGAAAAAGCCTGTGCAACCTATACGGCAATGCACGGCGATACAGAGCTTGGTACGATCACCTTAAGCGTTCCGGGCAGACACAACGTTGCCAATTCGCTTGCATGTATCGCACTCTGCTTACAGCTGGGCATCTCCATGGAGGACATCACCCGTGGACTGCTTGCCTTTGGCGGTACACACAGACGCTTTGAATACAAGGGCACGAAAAACGGTGTTACGATCATCGACGATTATGCACACCATCCGACTGAGGTTGCCGCAACACTGACCGCTGCACAAAACTATCCGCACGGACGGATCATCTGTGCCTTCCAGCCGCATACCTACTCCCGTACCAAGGCATTCTTAGATGATTTTGCAAGCGTCCTTTCGATGGCAGATATTGTTGTATTAGCAGACATCTATGCAGCCCGTGAGAAGAACACAATCGGAATCAGCTCGAAGGATCTGTTAGAAAAGTTAAAGGAAAAGGACTGTGAAGCATATTATTTCCCTTCTTTTGCAGAGATCGAACAATTTTTATCCGAAAAATGCATAAACAATGACCTGTTGATAACTATGGGTGCCGGAGATATATACCAGGTGGGCGAAAACCTGCTTAAATAAAAAGTTATCCACATTACCCACATTAAATTGTCGATGATTCGAAAAATTTAATGTGGATTTTTTCTGCATTTTTCGCAAAAACATTTTTCGATCCTTCGACCGCCTTTTTACAAGAAAAACCTGTCTTTTGAAACTTTAGGACAGCTTTGTTATCCACATTATCCACGCTGTCCACATTTTTGTAATCCCTTGATTTTACTGGGTTTGCGCCAAAAATAAGACTTCTCATTTCAAATTTCTTATGCTATAATGTGCACGTTAAGAGAGAGGTTTACGTTATGAAGGACATTACATTACATACAGAGAGCAAAACGGCTGCTACCTGCGTTCCAAACGCATTTATAGACAATTTCATGGCAGATGCCAACGGGGAATTTGTCAAAATCTATCTATATCTGCTCCGCTGCATGAATTCTGCAGAGGATTTTTCGATTGCGCGCATGGCAGACAAGTTCGAGCATACGGAAAAAGATATTGCAAGAGCCTTAAAGTACTGGGAAAAAATGCATATTCTGAAGTTAGAGTATGATGCAGACAACCGCTTAAGCGGAATCTGTCTGTTAGACTCGAATCCGGAACGCGAAGAAGAGCCTGACGATGATCTGACGGACTCCCTGTCCGAGCTTTTATCCGGCTCCATGGAACATACAGCCCGTTCCACAGAACAGGAAGCCGGCTTTGCGGTATCGGAAGAAGCATTTGAACCACCTGCTGCGGCTCCGATGCAGATGGAAGCCCCTTCCATGATCCCTGAAGAAGAAGCGGTCCGCCCATCCTATTCCAGCGACGAGATCATGCTCTTCCAGCAGAATGAAGATGTTCAGGATCTGATGTTTATTGCAGAAAAGTATCTTGGACGAACGTTAAACCCAAGTGACATCAATGCTATTTTATACTGGCATGAGACACTGCATTTCTCGATCGACCTGATGGAGTACCTGATCGAATATTGCGTCGATAAGGGACACCGCAGCATCCGTTATATGGACAAGGTTGCCATCGCATGGGCGGATGCGAGGATTACGACCGTAGAACAGGCAAAGAAATCATCCGGTCAGCACAGCCAGACGTATTATGGTGTTATGAAAGCATTCGGGATCTCCGGGCGCAATCTGGTAGAATTTGAGATGGAATTTATCGACAAATGGACAAAAACCTTCGGCTTTTCGATGGATATCATCGGGGAAGCCTGTAAACGTACCATTCAGGCGATCCATCAGCCAAGCTTCGACTATGCCGATTCCATTTTAGTAAACTGGAACAAGAACCATGTACAGAGCTTACAGGATATCGCCGTACTCGATTCCGCTTACCAGAAGAACAAGGCTGCCAAAAGTACAATCCCATCCTCCCGCGCAGGTGCAGCGAAGGGTACCGCAGCCAAAAACCGTTTTACCAATTATCCGCAGCGTTCCTATGATTATGCGGAATTAGAAAAACAGCTTTTAAACAGTTCCAAATAGTGCCAAATGCGCACGGAAATGAGGATTACCATGCCACTGAGCAACGCACAATACGACGCGATCATCCGCGGATATCATGCAAGACAACTGAAGAACCAGCACCTTCTGGAAGAACGTAAAAAGGAAGTCTACGCTCAGGACAACCGTCTTGCCGGAATTGATGCAGAAATATCCGCCACCTCCGTTTCCTGTGCCAGACAGCTTTTAGATGGGGATGATGATGCGATCACTTCCCTAAAAAAGCGGATACATGAACTGCATGCAGAAAAGGAAGCAATTCTTACCCGCCTTGGGTACAAGCCGGATTATCTGCTTCCAATATATACCTGTCCGGATTGTAAGGATACCGGATATATTAACAATAAGCGCTGCCACTGTTTTGTACAGGCGGCGATCGACTTAGTCTATACACAGTCAAATATCAAAGAGATCTTAAGCCGTGAGAATTTTTCCACATTTTCCTACGAATATTACCCGGACGAGATCACTAATCCTGCGACCGGTCTTTCTTCGCTTCAGACTGCAAAAGATGCCGTTGCGACCTGCAAGAGGTTTATTGCAGATTTTGATGATACCTTTGAGAATCTCTGTTTTTACGGAGAATCCGGTGTCGGAAAGACTTTTCTTTCGAACTGTGTTGCCAAGGAACTGTTAGACAGTGGACATTCCGTGATCTACTTTACGGCATTCCAGTTATTTGATATATTTGAGAAGAACACCTTTGAAAAAGACAGCGATGCGATCGCGGCTCATCAGAATATCTTCGACTGTGACCTGCTCATCATTGATGATCTGGGTACGGAGCTTGCGAATTCCTTTACGATCTCACAACTGTTTTTGTGCATCAACGAACGCATCCTGCATAAGAAATCTACCCTGATTTCAACCAACCTCAGTATGGGAGATCTTGCCGCAACTTATTCCGAGCGGATCTGTTCCCGCATTTTTAACTCCTATACACTGATCAAGCTCTTCGGAGATGATATCCGTCTGAAGAAAAAGCTTCGCTAAAACACGAATTCATTAGATGATACCGTCTATTGAAATATAAAACTAAGTATAAGAACAATTATATGGAGGAACCTATTCATGTCAGATCTTAGAAATCTTGAAACTATCCCTGCCGGCGCTCTGGGACTGATCCCATTAGAGAGCTGCAAAACCATCGGTGCAAAAGTTGATAAGTATCTTGTTGACTGGAGAGAGACCAGAGAAAACGCCCACAAAAACAGTATGGCATTCAAAGGCTACAAACGTGATACTTATATCGTTAAAACAGATGTTCCACGTTTTGGTTCCGGTGAAGCAAAAGCGATCATCAAAGAATCTGTTCGTGGCTATGATTTATTTATCTTAGTTGATGTTACAAACCACAGCCTGACTTATTCCCTCTGCGGACATACCAATCATATGTCTCCGGATGACCACTACTCTGATCTGAAGCGTATCATCGCTGCTGCCGGCGGAAAAGCAAGAAGAATCACGGTTATCATGCCATTCTTATATGAGAGCCGCCAGCATAAGCGCACGACCCGCGAGTCCTTAGACTGTGCCTTAGCACTTCAGGAACTGATCGCTATGGGTGTTGATAACATCATCACCTTCGATGCACATGATCCTCGTGTACAGAACGCTATCCCACTTCAGGGATTCGAGACTGTCCAGCCTGCATACCAGTTTATGAAGGGTATCTGCAAGCATGTTGACGATCTTCAGATCGACAATGAGCACATGATGATTATCAGCCCGGATGAAGGTGCTACCGGCCGTGCAATCTATCTTTCCAGCGTACTTGGCATTGATATGGGTATGTTCTACAAACGTCGTGATTACAGCCGTATCGTAGACGGACGTAACCCGATCGTTGCACATGAGTTCTTAGGTTCTTCCGTAGAAGGAAAAGACGTTCTGATCATCGATGACATGATCTCCTCCGGCGAGAGTATGATCGATGTTGCTACTGAGTTAAAGAAGAGAAAAGCAAGACGTATCTTCGTTGTTGCTACCTTCGGTCTTTTTACAAACGGTATGGAGAAGTTCGATGAGGCAGTAGAAAAAGGTATCATCTACAAGGTGGTTACTACAGACCTTGCTTACCAGTCACCGGAATTATTAAGCAGAGATTACTATATCAGCTGCGGCATGAGCAAATACATCGCTTACATCATCGACACCTTAAACCACGATGCTTCTATCAGCGATCTGCTCGATCCAAACGAGAGAATCCAGAAGCTCGTTGCCAAATACAAAAAGGAGCACAACCAGAAATAAGCAGCACATTTCTGATTCCAAAACAGGCAGTCCACATCATTGTGAACTGCCTGTTTTTATGATTTCATTATCCTCTGATCTATGTTCCTAATATCGTAGAAATACCACCAGAAAGAAAATCAGCAATGCTGCAAAAAGAATACCTGCCACAATCCGACCGATCTTCCTTTCCCGCTTTGTTACCTTCTTTCCTTCCTCTAATTCCATTTCATGCTCTAACATTCCTACATTCTGTGCCATGTTGCGCATCATGTCATTTCCATGTCCATCTCCGATCATAGCTGCTCCCCCTTTTCTACACATACATTCTATAATATGCTCTGCCTGTCAGTCATACCAATCTGATGGCAATGACATAAAGGTATTTGTTATCTTCATAATACAGTCAGCAGACTAAATATGCAAGCAGAAATCATCATCCTATACAGTAAAAAGGAACTGCATGTGCAGTTCCTTTCATTAACAAATCTCAATATGTTATGTATCTTAGAACAGGTTCACCTGACCTGCATATTTCTGATTTACAACATAATATGCCTTGCCGTCTTCCGGCTTTAAATATACCTGAAGGCTCTTGATTGCGGATGCCTTATGACCATCTGCCACATATGCAGCCTTTGCTCTTTCTACTACGTCTGCTACAACGTCTTCACGATTATTGAACTGGATAAATACTTCTGGCACAAGCATTTCCTCCTTCTTCTCTGCTGCTTTTTTTGCTGCCTTCTTCACTGTCTTCTTTGCTGCTGCTTTTGTCTCTGCTGCCTTAGCTGCAACCTTCTTCTCCTCAGCTGCTGCTTCCTTCTTTACAGCTTCAACCTTTGCTGCTGTCTTTGTCTCTTCTGCCTTCACTGCATCCTTCACTTCTGCAACCTTCTTCTCTACCGCTGCTTTTGTCTCTTTAACTGCTGCCGCGGTTGTCTTTGCAACGCTCTCACTTGCTGTCTTTACAGATGCCTTTGCTGCTGTTACTTTTTCGGTAGCTTTCTCCCCGGTTGTCTTGATACTTGCTTTAATGTCTGCTGCCGTTCCTGCTGGTTTCTTCTCCATAATTGAATTCCCTCCTGCAAACTATTCACACACTAAAAATTTCTCCATTGCCAACAATGCTTCTTCTTCATCCTTACCATCTGCTACAATGTTCACTGACATTCCCTTGGAAGGATTAAAAGCCATGATCCCCATAATGCTCTTTGCATTTATCTTGCGGTTATTGCTTTCCAGCGTAATGTTGCTGTCAAACTTACATGCAACCTGTACTAATTCCGCAATCGGATTATCATACTCTTTCGAAACATTTGAAACGATAATTTCTTTTCTACTCATGTTCTTCCACTTCCTTATACTTATTAGTACAAACCCTAATATATCCTATTAAAATCTAATTTGCAAGCAACTTACGAATTTTGTGTTAATTGTGCCAAAGCAATTACGAAAGTTTGGAAAAAATTATGCAACATTATGTATAAGAAAATCGCTTTTATCCTCTATTTTCACGTTCCGTCCGGATCACCTGCTGAAATTCCTTTACATCCTTTGCTATGACGCCGCTTAATGCAAGCAGGCAGATCAGGTTCGGAACTGCCATTAAGGCATTCGCAATATCTGAGAAATTCCAGACGATATCAAGTGCTGTTGTTGCCCCGATATAGACAACCAGGGAAAAGATGATGCGGTATACCATATTATATTTATGCGTGCCAAACAGATATTCAAATGCCTTTTCCCCATGATATTCCCAGCCGAGGATCGTCGAGAATGCGAACATCGCAATTCCGATGCAGACCAGATAACCACCTGCTTTGCCAAGTACAGTCTCAAACGCCAGGATCGTGAGTGCCGACCCTTTCACCAGCTTATCATAGGAATAGACTCCGTCTTCCGAAAAATGGTACCGCTCACCGGAAGTATCAACGAAGTCACCGGTAAGTGAAGTAATCTTCGTATGATCCATGCGGTTGCCATCCGCATCTGCTGCTGTCAGTGTAAGCACACTTCCATCGCCTGTATTTGTAAGCACTGCCTGTGCGCCATCCAGCTCTACCGTATAATCTGTCTCAATCTCTTTTTCATTATCATCCACGGTATAAACCACCAGTGCATTCCCCTCTGTCACATAACGTCCGACCGCACTCTGTTCCGTTGTTCCAAGGACACCTGAGCTTGCAATACAAAGTCCCGTGATCGTACATACCACGATCGTATCCCAAAAGGTTCCGGTCATATTGATATAACCCTGTCTGACCGAATGATCGGTTGTTGCCGCTGCCGCTGTGATCGCTGCCGATCCCATACCTGCTTCATTGGAAAAAACACCACGTGCCACTCCAAAACGCATCGCATTCATCATAGCTGCGGTAATCGCTCCACAGAGTCCTCCGCCAACTGCCTTTACGCTGAACGCCATCTGAAAGATCATGGTAAGTCCTGCAGGTACTTCCCTGATATTTCCAATAATCACGACGAGACCCGCAATCACATAAAAGATTGCCATAAATGGCACGACCACCGAAGATACCTTCGAGATTGTCTTGATTCCACCCACAATTATAACTAATGCAAGCAGTGTTAAAATTATGCCACAAATGACCGTAGAAAGTCCGAAAGTGGAGTTCAGCGCATCCGAAATCGAATTCGCCTGTGTCATATTTCCGATTCCAAAGGAAGCGATCACTGCAAAAAGAGCAAACAGCCAGCCAAGCAGCGCACCAAGCTTCTTATGTTTAAATGCCTTTTTCATCGTATACATCGGACCACCGGACATCTCGCCCTTTTCGTTTACTTCCCGGTACTTGATCGCAAGCATACACTCACTGAACTTCGAGGATAATCCAAAAGCTGCCGAAAGCCACATCCAGACCAATGCTCCCGGTCCACCGGATACCATTGCCGTTGCGACACCGACGATATTACCGGTACCGATCGTTGCTGCCAGTGCCGTGGTAAGTGCGGAAAACGGTGAGATATCTCCTTCTCCGCGGCTCTTCATCCGCGCTTCCTTACTCAATGTCATCTTCAGTGCATAGCCCAGATTTCTCCATGGTGCGAACCGAAGCCGGATGGTTAAAAAGATTCCGGTTCCCACTAACAGTACCAGCATAAATGGGCCCCAGACAAAGTCATCTACCTGACTGATCACATGTGCGAATTGTTCCATACCTAATCCTCATTTCTGCGCACGTTTTTTGTGCTGCACACAATAAGTGTGCATAGCGAGTTTGTGTCAAGTGCGCACAGACACAAATCTCGTGTGTGAAAAATCTTATTTTTCACACTAACCTCCCCAATCTCATATACTTCATAATATCTTCCGCTCCCCGGATACATGCATTCGTGTGTCAAAAGATGCTTTAAAATAAAGTGTGTGCTTGCTTGCGTCCGAGCGGATGCATCGCATAAAAACAAAAAGAAGAGACAACATTATACGTTATCTCTTCTTCGAGCGAAATTAATATTTCCTATATTTTACCATGTTCTCGCAAAATGTCAATCCCGCAAATATGCGAGAAATACATTTCCACTCTGCTTAAACAGATCTGTGGCTTCCTCTAACGTCATCCGCTTGTTTGATCCTGCTGCCGGATCAAAGACTGTTACGCTGTTGACATCATAACCAACGATCAGCACTGCATCTGCAGCGCTTGTCATCGCAAAGACCGGTGTTCCTTTATTGACGTAGTAAAGCACCTCTTCTAAGTTACATCCGGTCAGATCTAAGACCGTCTTACCCTGCATCGTATCCGTCAGAACCGTCTGCGGCGTATCGCCACGGTCTAAGAGTGTCTGTACACCGACATTTAATTCCTCTCTGCCAAGCATCGCATTCATACATTTTGCAATCGTACCGCTTCCTGCATCAGCATCTCCGACGGTTACGGTAAGCGCACTCTGTAATGTCTTTTTCGCACGCTTCCAGATATACTTCTGCGAATCATCAAGCACCACGCCCATATTAGCATTTGCGGAGTCGATCGCATCAGAAACATGCTCCGTCACACAAAGAACCCTGCCCCTTGCATATGCATAGTAATATGGTACATGTTCCCCTTCCTCGATTGCAATATCCTTCGACTGCTCTAAGATGATCTGTTCCGGTGTCTGTAACTTCTTCGCTGTCAGTTCTTCTTCCGATGTCAGTACCAGATGATACTGCGTCTGCTTTTCCTCCGTCACGGTTGATGCAACGGTAACCAGTTCATCTGTATCTGCTTCCCGGTTCATGATCGTATCCTGATCTGCGTCGACATATGCGACACCATTATACTGCATGCGGTTTAAATAGATCGTATAATCTTTTATCTCAATTCCGGAGATATAATAGCCGTCCTTCTCATAGGACTTTAACTGTGGATGATCTGCTTCTCCGGTTGCAAGTATCCGGACACAATGCATCGGATATACGGTATTTCCTGCGGTATCTACCGTCACCATATCCGTCTTTGCTTCTCCATAGATAAAGTCATCCTCCATAAAGCCAAGCGGACGGATATAATTGCCTGCATCTGCAGACACCTCAAAGGTATCTCCGGTTTCTAAGTCTAACACACTGACTGCAGATGCCTGATCTGTCTCTCCCTTTGTATAGGCAACATAGCGGTGGGAATCCGACACGGCATATCCATTTTCGGTAAGTCCGTTTACCAGTTCCTTACATTCTAAGGTCTTCATGTCAATCTGGTATACGCTTCCATTCATCATAATATAAAAGCATCCGGATTCATTCTCATACATCAGACGCCCCAGTTCTGCTTTCATAACCTCATAGGACTTATCCGATGGAATAAAGAGTTCTTCTTCCACAGTATTTGCAACACTGTCATAATGATATACACAGATACCGACCTCGCCTTCATGGTCTCCACGGTTCATATAACCATAGACCACAAAGTCTACGCTGCCTGCTTCATCCGTCTTAATAATACGGATATCATGCGCATCGTTGTTCTCCCTGTCATCCATTCCTTCGTATCCGCGGAAGCTGAACACCTTCGATAAGCGGCTTTCATTGGCATTATAGCTCCAGAGTTCTCCTTCCTGGACAAAACAGACAATATTTCCATTCTCATTTTCCTTATACTGTATCTCACCATCCCGGATGCCAAGCTGGATATGATTGTCATAGAAATTGCTGTTCTCTCCACGAAAGATCTGTGACATATTCCGCTCATAATTTAACAGGTACAGGCGGTCATTCGTGTAACGCACACGATAATACTCTTCTACATTATAGTATTCCAGTTCTTCCCCATCTCCGGCAGAAGTCATAATATAATCCAATAGGATCACATTATAGGAGGTATTGATCTCCTTTACGGAAACCGTCGGCTGCGTAAGCTGTTCTCCCTTAAAGTCTGCCCAGGAGATCTGATTAAGGGTCGAGTGAATGTCAACCTTATTCAGTGTTGAGTTGTCACCGGATGCATTCGGTTCCACATACGTCGCAAGCGTTCCCGCTGTATCCTTATTCAGGGATGTGTCGTGAAAGTTTTTGGCAAAATCAATGCTTTCCTTTACATAACAGTCCGATGGTTCAATGATTCTTGTATAATAACGGATCGTTTCCTTTCCACTGGTAAGCTTTAAGATCATCAGGTACTCCTGACCCTCTTCTAACAGATTCTCAATCGTCAAATCAGCCGTTACCGTATTCTTCTCATTTGTATAGTCTTCCACCTTCTGATCCACGATCAGTCTCGATGTATCCATACTACGGATCTCATAAGAAAGCCCGTCCACCTGGTATCCATACGTCTGTATCCTTACCGGAAGGATGCGGTCGGTACCGATCGGTGTAATGGAATTCCGCATATAAAGTGCATTCATCTTATCCCTATAACCGAACAGTTCATTCACCTGTTCCTTTTCATAATACAGTGACACCACCGGGAAGGATGCCTCCTTCATCTCCGTTGTCAGATCTTCATTCGTATGATTCGTCGCAAACGAAAAAATAATGACCGCAGCCACAAATACAATACCAAAGACAATCGTTTTTATTATTCCTTTACTCATCAGCCTGTCCTCGTTTATTCCTCAACTCTTCTTCCCCCTTCTACCCACTCTTTCCATAAGGCCAGAAAAGCCAGACGCTGCTCTTTTGGCCTTATTACAGAAAGTGGATCTTCTGACCGCTACCAGCCTCTGCAGCGTCTGTAACGGCAGCGCCTCTTATACATCTCATTATATAAAAGTACCTCGATCAGATCCCGCATCGCCATATCCCTTGGCGGTGGTCCCTGCGGCTTGCATTTTTCACAATGCTGTGCTTTTAACTTCTCCCTTGCAGCCCTGTCATAGATGCGTTCACAGATCCTGTGCAGCATCAGACGATCCGGATATTCATCAAACATCAGACTTCCATCATATTCTAGTCTGTCACATTCATCCTCCACATATTCCTGTAACCATCTTGCCTCAGTCGGATACAGTTCCTTCATGCGCTGCATATCCCGGTCATAGGTTAGTTCTTCTAAATAGACACTCTGCATGGGATATTTCTGTGCAGACGACAATTCTGTCTTTGCCAGAACCTGCTGCATCTTATAATACTGCTCATTCCGATAATCCACTGATATTCTCCGTGTTCTGTTATCAGTCTAGTATATGCAGTATCCGTTATCTTGTTCCCGGAACGGAATGTATGACCTATGCTTCCTCACACACGGCAAGCAAAAATAATGCTGCTGCAAGTTCTTCCGGCATAAGCGCCATACATGCCAGCATCAGATGATCCCTGTTCTCCTTCTTCAGATGCAGTGCATAGTAAATACATCCGACCAGATAGGCACTCTTCTGCGTCACCTTTAACTCCGCTAATCTTGTGGCCAGTTCTAACTTGTCCTTATGGGCAAGTGCACTGACTTCCGGGTATAGTGCAATCCCCTGCATTTTCGCACGTACCAGTTCCACAAAAGTATCCATGGCATAGACCGGCTTTACATCCAGTTCAAAAAATTCTCCACAGAGCTCTGCCGCACGTACAAAATACTGCTCCTTTTTCATCCGTCTTCCATCTGCTTTTTCATGTAGCACAGAAAATACACGGTTGAAGTCTCCGCTCTTTGCCAGCTTTTTCGCAGGTACATCATCTGTAATGCAAAGATCTGTTCTTGCCAGATAAGAAATAAATCTTCCGATCTGCTTCTTATACCTGCTAAGGCTGCTCTTCTCAAACGTATACAAAAAGCCCGCATACTCACCATAATACTTCATGGTATCATAATAACCCATGGCTGCATTATCCATGAGAAGCTCATGGTCGAAATTCATCATCGTTCCAAGGGAACGGCTCGGTTTAATATACGTCACATAGGGACGGTTTGCATAATTGGCATGCGCCGGTGTCGTATGCAGATCCACTGCAATGACATCCGTTGCCCCCATCCGCAATGCCAGATCGATCGGGAGATTGTCATGGTAACAGCCGTCTAAATAGGTCTTCTCCCCGATCTTATGCATCGGGAAAAGCGGAAAGATTGCTGCGGAGGCAAGGATATAATCCTTCATCAGTCCCTCCGGTATCTCCTTTTTCGTCAATTCCCTTGGTTCTAAGGAAGGAAATAATACCGTCACCAGTCCAAAGTTCACCTTAGACTGCCGGATGGCATCCTCATTGACCAGTTTTTCAATAAATGCGGTAAATGGTGAAATATCAGCACCCTTATTTTTCACATATTTTTTCAAAAACGGACGGATTGCATCTCTTTGATCAAACATTCCCTCGATCGTCGTTGTCAGATTAATGCCATCTTCCATCATATCATCCATGGTAATGGTATTCCAGAGTTCCTCTGCCCGGTCATAATCCCCGGTTGTCATCAGTGCTCCATTGATCGATCCGATAGACGTGCCGGTTACAATCTGATAATCGATTCCAAGTTCACGCAATGCTTTCCATACACCAAGTTCATAAGAACCCTTTGTTCCGCCTCCACTTAATGCGATTGCCCTTTTCATGTGATCGTATCTCCTTTGCTTCAATAACGCTCTTACAGCCAGATGGTCAGCTTCTTACCGGTAAATGCAAATTCCTGTGTATGTCCCTTATGACGGATGATAAACTTTTTGTACAGTTTGTCATAGCCCTGGTGTAACAGATCGATCGTCAGGGTGCCATCTGCAAGGATCACAAATTCATACTGATTGTACGCTCCGTTTCGATATCCAAAGTCCTCTCCGTTATCCTGATAATGTACATAGGAACCATTTCCATCATAAACATCTAAGATCAGGGTATCCAGTTCATGCTCTCCGACATAATGCATCGGCTCGTAATTCGGCAGGATCGTTCCGGCCTTTACATAGATCGGACATACATCAAGCGGTGCCTCACGGATAAAGAAGTTCCTGCCCTCCTTCTTCTCTCCGGTCCAGTAATCATACCAGATACCTTCCGGCAGATAGACCATCTTATGGGTCTGTCCCTGCTCTACAACCGGTGCAACCAGCATCTTCGAACCAAACAGAAACTCACCGTTTTCGTTCTTCGCTTCCGCATCCTTTTCGTAATGTAAGATCAGTGGACGCATCGGTGCAAGTCCGGTCTTTTCACATTCCCAGAACAGATCATACATATATGGAAGCAGCTTATAACGTAACTCAATGTATTTCTTATTGATCTGTAAGGTCTCTTCGCCAAACAACCAAGGCTCCTGTCTTGTCGAACCCTTCGAAGAATGATTACGGAAAAGTGGAGAAAAGCATCCTACCTCTACCCAGCGGGATAACAGTTCCGGTGTTACGTCTGCACCAAATCCTCCGACATCTGTACCAACATATGCAAGACCGCTTAATCCCATGTTACATAACTGCGGGATTGCCATCTGTAAATGCTCCCACAGACTCTGGTTATCTCCGGTCCATGCCGTCGTATACTTCTGTGATCCACTGTAGCAGGCTCTTGTGATCACAAACGGACGTCTGCCATCATATTTTTTCAGTCCTTCGTAGGTTGCCTTTGCCATCAGGTGTCCATAGACATTATGCATGGCTGCGTGGTTCGTCGGCTGATCCTCATCGGTAAATACCACATCCTCCGGAAGCTCTCCACGGAAGCTTGCCGGCTCATTCATATCGTTCCATACACCGCGGACTCCAAGATCCACCAGATACTTCTGGTTATCTGACCACCAGTTACGTACGACAGGATTACCAAAGTCCGGGTATACCGCATCGCCCGGCCATACTGCATTGACATATGTCTCTCCTTCCGGTGTCTTGGCAAAATAGCCGCCTGCAATTCCTTCGTCATACTTCGCATAGCCTTCTTCTAACTTCACACCCGGATCGATGATCGTAACCACCTTAAAGCCATCCTTAGAAAGATCTCTGATCAAGACGCCCGGCTTGCCAAAATCCTGCTCATTCCAGGTAAACACCTTATACTGATCCATATAGTCAATATCAAGGTGGATCGTATCAATCGGGATACCCAGATCACGGTATTTTGCTGCAACCGCACGTACATCCGCTGAAGTCTCATAGCCCCAGCGTGACTGGTGATAGCCTAAGGTAAACAGCTGTGGCAGCGGTGTTCTTCCGGTAAGGTAGGTATAATTTTTCACGATCTGCGGCATATTGACACCTGCGATAAAGTAATAGTCAAGATTGCCTGCATTTGCGCCAAAGAAGAAGTAATCGTCTTTTTCTTTTCCCATATCAAAGTACGAATGGTAGGTATTATCAAAAAAGATTCCATACACACAGTCATCCCGCAATGTGATAAAAAATGGGATTGACTTATATAATGCCTTAAATGCATCGGTATGTGCCTGTGGATTATCCGAGTTCCACATCTCATAATCATAATGACGCTTATTCAAAAATCCTGTCTTATCCCCAAGTCCATAGAAGCACTCATCGCCTTCCATCTTCTTTACCACCTGAATGGCATAGTTTGCATCGGACTGTTCCGGTACATCATGCCCCTCTGCACGTAAGAATTCCATGAACTTCTCGCTGATTGCCATACCGAACTTCCGGTCTCCGCGATAATCTGCACAAAGCAGTCTGTCTTCTTTATCGTAAAAGTCCACTTTGAAGTCATCGTATACACATACCTTTAAAGCTGCAGTTGTAATCTCAAGATGATCGATCCGCTCCGTTACCGAGAAATGAATCCCTGCCTTCTTCTCTCCCTCGATTGCCTTCGAGCGATGTTCTTCACACATCGTCGGAGAAAATACATTTATGATCTCATCCGTATATGGTGTGATCTGTCCGATTCCCTGTTCGAAGAAAAGTGTAACAACACCTTCTTTTACTTCATATGCTTTTCTATTTCCAAACAATTCATTTTCCTCCTATATTCCTGCCTGAACCACAAATTAAAAGTCCGTTTTTATTTTAACATACAATGTTTCTAAGTTCCATTAAGAATCTATGAAATATCATATCTGTCCAAAGATCGTGATTGTTTTCTCATATTTTTGTGTCGTTTTTTTCTACGCATTCTTTTTTTTTTGTGTTATGATGAGCAAAATTGAAACATAAAACACAAAACAGGATAACGGAGCCACCATGAAAGAGACAGATAAAACGATTGAAATTGAAAAAGATATGACAACAGAAGCCGAAACGCATGCCCTGATGCATGAACACGGCATCCCACATAAACATGAACATGAAAATACCAAGGCCGTCTTAAACCGTATGTCACGAGCCATCGGTCATATGGAAGCGATCAAGACGATGATCGCAGACGGACGCGACTGCAGTGAAGTTCTGATACAGATTGCAGCCGTCCGCTCCGCGATCAACAATATCGGAAAGATCATTTTAGAAGACCACATCAACCACTGTGTGGTAGATGCGGTAGAAACCGGAGACAAGCAGGTATTAGAAGACCTGCAGGATGCCATCAATAAATTTATCAAGTAATTTAGAAGGAGTACGTACCATGAAGGACTTAACCAAAGGAAATATTACAAAACTGATCCTTGCTTTTGCAGTTCCGCTTTTCATCGGATATATTCTGCAATTAACCTACAGTCTGATCGATACCCGTATCGTCGGTTCCTACTTAGGTGAAACTGCACTCGCCGCTGTCGGTGCAACATCTTCCCTGTCAAATCTGATCGTTGGATTTTTAAACGGACTGACAAACGGCTTTGCGGTCATCGTTGCACAACGCTTCGGCTCCGGCAGCCAGAAGGAACTAAAGAAATCCGTTGCCTTATCGATTGCGCTCGGACTTATCGTAGCCGCTGCACTGACACTGATCAGCCTTGTATTCCTATATCCGTTGTTACATGGATTAAATACACCGGAGAATATCATCGATGCATCTGCCGCCTACATATCCGTGATCTTTGCCGGTATGATCATCTCAATGCTTTACAATGTATTTGCTGCCATCCTGCGTGCAGTCGGTGATTCCTTAACACCGCTTATTTTCCTTGCAATCTCTGCCGTCTTAAATATCTTCGGTGACCTCTTTTTCATCCGTGTACTGCATGCCGGTATCCGCGGTGCTGCGATCGCTACAGTTTTATCCCAGCTTATCGCAACCATTGCCTGTGGGATTTATATGTGGAAAAAATATGCCCTTCTCCGCTTTTCAAGAAAAGACATTGTACCGGATCTTACGATGATCCGTCACCTTTTTTCAAGTGGGCTGTCCATGGGATTTATGTCTGCATTCGTATCCCTTGGTACCGTTGCACTTCAGACTGCGATCAATAAACTTGGTACAGACATTATCGTTGCACATACTGCTGCCCGCAAGATCAGTGAGCTGTTTATGCTCTCCTTCACGGTCTTTGGCACAACACTTGCGACCTTCTGTGGACAAAACCTCGGTGCCGGCAAGATCTCACGTATCCGCAGTGCCATCAAAACCGGTATCCTGCTGACCTTCGTATGGTGTCTCGGTGCGATCCTCTTAAGCTATACCGTTGCTCCGCAGATGATCCATGCCGTAACCGGAAGTGCGAATACCATCGTGATCGAGAACGCTTCGCTCTATCTGAGAGTTGATACCCTGTTTTATTTTATTACCGCTGTCATCTGCATGCTCCGTAATGCCATGCAGGGCTTTGGCGACCATCTGACTCCGATCGTTTCAAGTTCGATCGAGCTGATCGGAAAGGTGCTGATCGCAGCCTTCTTAGTACCGAAGATGCAGTACATGGGTGTCATCCTCGCTGAACCGGTCGTATGGTTCTTCATGGTCATTCCACTGATCGTCCAGACAATAAAAAGTCCCGTACTGCATCAGGCAGATGCCTGATACATACGGGACAATCCCGATTACTTCTTCGTAATCTACATTCTTCGTAAGGCTTCGATCGGACTCATCTTCGCTGCTTTCTTTGCCGGATAGATTCCAAAGAAAATACCGATTCCACAGGAAAAAAGAGAAGCTGTGACAATCGCCGGAATACTGATCGCCGGAGCAAAGTTTAAGGACGGATTTACAATCCCGACAATCCAGGAAATCAGGTAAGCTCCGCCGATACCAAATACAATTCCGATCAGTCCACCGATCAGGGTAATGATCGCAGATTCTGATAAGAACTGTACCAATATCGATCCGGTTTTTGCACCGAGTGCCTTCCGGATTCCGATCTCTCTGGTACGTTCTGTTACCGACACCAGCATGATATTCATAACACCGATACCTCCAACTACAAGTGAGATTGCAGCTACCAGTGAAACAAAAACGGTAACCATATTGACTACGGTATTCACGATCGACATATAATCGCTGAAGTTCTCAAACTGATAGATATCTTCTCCCTTGCACTGATGTCTGCGTTCCATCAGACTTGATACCTCTGATGTGATCCGGTAAGTATCCGCATCCTCCTCTGCCAGCATATACACCTGATAGAACGTATCTACCTGTGTTCCGTAGATCTGTTCAAATACGGTGATCGGGAAGATCACCTGTACCGGAGAATCTTCATAGACAAAGCTCATCATGGAGCTGTCCTGCGGCTTTTGCACGCCGATAATCGTAAACGTGACCGTGCTGTCATAAAAGGTAATATCCAGATCCATTCCAACCACATTCGTGGAACCAAACAGACGGATCGCATCTTCCTCACTGATCACTGCCACCGGCTGTCCGGACAGGTATTCCCGCTCATTAAAATACCGCCCTCTTTCGATTCCCGTCTTATCAAAATACTGGACATCCGGCATCGTTCCAAGACCGGATACCGTAAATTCTCCCTTCGATGTCTTCATGCTTCCGGTTGCACTATCCTGGGCAAGCACCCCCTTAATGCCATCCACCTGCTCACGGATCGCATCGATATCATCACCGGTGATCAGGTAACTGCCGGTATCATCTGAACTGTACATCGCGATCTGTCCGGCACCAATTCCTGCCATAGACTCTGTGATAACGTTTTTGGCACCATTTCCAAGCGAGATCACCATAATCACGGAAGAAATACCTATGATGATTCCTAACATTGTAAGAAATGACCGTCCCTTGTTCGCCCTGATATTGGCAAACGCCATCTTAATATATTCGAAAAACTGCGACATAGGTCTCCTCCTACTTTAGCGTTGCTGCTTCCGTATCTGTTACAGCTTCTGTCTCCTGTGGATTCTCAAGCACCGGTGTGCCATCCTCTAACTCTGCATCCACAACAGAGATCACATGCTCACCCTCCTTTAAGCCTTCTGTGATCTGTACCTGCTCTTTTCCGTAAAGTCCGGTCGTTACCGGCTGTCTTTTTACCTTCTGGTCTTCTACCACATAGACAAAGTTTCCATCCTTATCTGTATTCACAGCCGCGATTGGGACTAAAACAGCCTGCTTTGCAACTCCAAGCTCGATGGAAAGCTTTGCATCCATCCCGATCACAAGATGCTCATCTGGGTTCTCAATATGCACCTCTACGTCAACCATAGAAGCACTTCCTGCTGCGGATGTGTTTCCGGAAGCCTGCATCGTTGCTATTTTGCTGATGTTACTGATCGTTCCGGTATAATCACGATCCAGGGAAATAATATCTGCCTTTTGTCCAACACTCAGACTGGTCAGATTATATTTCGATACCTGAAAATCTACTTTCATTGAACTGGTATCTGCAACGGTTACAAGTCCCTGACCTTCTGCTGCCGCAGTTCCCGCAGCAACATCCACAGATGTTACGACTCCGTCAAACTCTGCCTGTATGCCTGCCTTCGCCTTATCGAGATTGCTCTGTGCATCTTCTACTCCGATCGAGGCTGCTTTTGCACTGTAGGTTAAGCCTGCCTTTGCATTCTCTGACATAATACCGGCTTCTGCTGCTTCCTTTTTTGCTTTCGCTGTCTCAAGACTGCCCTGTAAGGTCGTAAGATCTGTTGTCTTTGTTTCGATACTATCCTGTAAGGATGCCTGGTCCTTCGCAAGCTGTGCGCTTCTTGCGCTAAGCTCCGTCACTGCCTGTTTCCAGCTCTCTACATCCTTCGCATCGGTTTCTTCCGTCACATTTTTAAGCTGCTCCTGATATTCTGAAAGCTGTGTCGAAACGGTTGCTGCATCGGTCTGATTCTGCGTAAGGGCTGCCTTTGTGTTTGCAAGATCTGCCTTTGCCGCTTCAATCCGGGCATTTAAGGCATCAATTTCTGCCTGCCGGTTCGTTACTTCCGTTGCATTTTCATTGCTTTTTGCGATCGTATCTGCATTCGTTGCATCGGTTGACTTTGCCTGTAATTCAGCCTGTGAATAACTGCTCTCTAAAGAGGAGGTATCATAGGTCACTAAGAAGTCTCCTGCTTTCACTTCCTGTCCTGCCTTCACATGAACCTCGGCAATCTCCGCTGTTACCGGGGATACATAGACCTTTACGTTCTCGCTTGCGATCTTACCGCTTGCATCTAAGACAGATCGTACCTCCCCGGTCGTTACAGTCGTAGTATCAACAACTGTGACATGATTCGAACTTTTTCCACATCTTGATAACAATACGATAACCAGTATTAACACTACTGCAAGTGCAACCCACTTGATCCACTTCTTTTTCTTTTTACCTGCTGCCATTTATCCTTTCCTTCCCTGTTATGCCTTTTTTGCTCCGCCATATTCCTGCACGTTCTGGTTGATATAGTCTGCTTCGATCTTACCATCCATAATCCGGATGATCCGCTTTGCACTCTCTGCGATTCCATTATCATGTGTGATCAGAATGACCGTTCTGCCATCCTCATGTAATTCTTTTAAGATCCGCATGATCTCGATACTAGACTTCGAATCCAGATTACCGGTCGGCTCATCTGCCAGGATCACCGGCGGCTTTGCTGCAAGTGCTCTTGCAATTGCAACCCTCTGCTGCTGTCCTCCGGACATCTCTGCCGGCTTATGATCCATACGGTTCTCTAACCCTACCTTTTTCAAGGACTCAACTGCAAGTTCATGTCTCTTTGCTGCCGGAACCTTCCGGTAGATCAGTGGGAGCTCGACATTCTCAAGTGCCGTGAGATTCGGGATCAGATTAAAACCCTGAAAAATGAATCCGATCTCTTCATTACGGATCGTGGATAATTCATCATCCCCAAGCCCCGACACATCCCTTCCATCCAGGTAATATTCTCCGGATGTCGGTACATCCAGACACCCGAGCATATTCATCAGCGTCGATTTCCCTGAACCGGACTGTCCGATGATCGCAACAAATTCTCCCCTTGTTATCTGTAAGGACACACCGTCTAATGCGTGTACCTCATTTTCCCCGGGATTGTATATTTTCTTCATATCTCTTACATCGACCAAGGCATCCATGCAGTTCCTCCTTCTCTCTCATTGTTCTTTTGTACTAGATGCCTAATACAGTAACACTTTTACTTTTTTTTGTCAAGAAAAAAATCCAACAGAAGTTCCTTCCGTTGGATTGTCCTTTATCTTTATTGCGTATTACAGCACACCCTGTTTTTTTCCGGTTGCCTTTGCCTTATACAATGCCTGATCCGCTTCTTCAAAAAACCTTCCTTGGGAAAATCATTGCAAACTCCTCTCCCCCATAACGTGCGGCAAATCCCTTTGATCCCTTATTCTGTTCCATGATCTGTGCGATCATGCGGATCACTTCATCCCCATAAGCATGCCCGTAGGTATCATTGACATTTTTAAAATTATCAATATCCGCAATCATAATGGAAAATCCCTCATGATTCTCTTCGACTTTCTTCATGCGGAATTCCAGTTCCTCATAAAACGCTTCATGATTATACAGCTTCGTCAGGGAATCCTTCCAGATCTGGAAATAAATTACTGAAAAACATGCCATTCCATAAAAACAGCGTTGCTACTATCTTTTTTACTACTTTTTTCCTGCTTCGTCTATGCTTTTCTTCTTATTATTATACATAATGAAT
>ERZ1034873.127-NODE-127-length-46444-cov-24.715105_pt1 | contig 46444 bp, 69 predicted proteins | sample MGYA00520689_ERZ1034873 | MGnify/ENA primary metagenome ERZ1034873 (study PRJEB33766, sample SAMN09781722) | gut metagenome | biome: gut microbiome | host: Homo sapiens | place: Madagascar | study: EMG produced TPA metagenomics assembly of the PRJNA485056 data...
ACAATTATTAAAAAACTTCTGTTGTCTGATAATATTCAAGAAAGATATTGGATTAATCAATGTCTTTTAGCTTTGATTGATAAAAATCTTTTTAATGAACAGTATTTGGATAGAATAAATACTGAAGCAGATGTTCTCTCAACCATTAGCGAGAAAATGAATAACTGTATGTATTCTTATTTTAATACATTTCAGCATTATATTGATTTATTTTGGGATTGCGGGTCGATTGTTGGTCCGGGTCGAGGTTCCGCTGTTGGTTTTCTTAGTAATTATTTGTTAGGTATTACTCAGCTTGACCCGATAAAATGGGATTTACCTTATTGGAGACATTTGAATAAGGATAGAGCAGAGTTGCCGGATATAGATATAGACCTTAGTCCTAGCCGACGGAAGTTAATCTTTAAACGTATTCGAGATGAAATTGGAGAAACACATCTTCTTCAAGTCTGTACTTTTGGGACAGAGGGAACGAGGTCAGCTATTTCTGCAGCGTGTAGAGGCTATCGCAGTGAAGAATATCCGGAAGGTATCGACGTTGATATTGCAATGTATTTAAGTTCATTAATTCCTCAAGAACGTGGTTTTTTATGGGAATTAAACGACGTATTATATGGTAATGAAGAAAAAGAACGGAAACCTGTAAAAGCTTTTATTGATGAAGTTGAAAAGTATCCGGGATTGTTGGATATTATTGAGTCAATTGATGGAATTGTTTGCCGTAGAGGCCAGCACGCGAGTGGCGTTATTTTGTATAATGTTGACCCATGGGAAACTGGAGCAATGATGAAAAGCCCAAGTGGAGATTTAACGACTCAATTTGACCTCCATAAAACAGAACTTTTGGGGGACACAAAATTTGACTTCTTAGTCACCGAAATTGTCGATAAACTTATCAATTGTATTTCACTTCTCCAAGAAGATGGTTTACTTGAAAAAGAACTTAGTTTGCGTGAAGTTTACAACAAACATTTCCATCCTGAAACTCTAGATTATTCCAATCCAAAAATTTGGGAAAACCTCGCAAAAGGTAATGTAATGGATGTTTTTCAGTTTAATTCTGATGTTGGACTATCTGGAGCTATGCAAATTAAACCAAAAACTCCTATGGAAATGTCGCTTGCAAATGCAATGATTCGACTCGCGGGTGAAAAAGGAAAAGAGCGTCCACTTGATAGATATGTCCGATTTAAGAATGACATCCAACAATGGTATAATGAGATGTCTAAGTGGCATTTGACTCAAGATGAAATTAAAATTCTTGAAAAATGGTATTTACCGAGGCAAGGGTGCCCAGTTTCTCAGGAAGACTTAATGTTGATTTGTATGGATGAAAATATTGCTCACTTTTCCTTAAAAGAGGCAAACCAAGCGAGAAAAATTGTTTCAAAAAAACAAATTAAAAAAGTTCCAGAATTAAAGGAAAAATTTATCTCTGCTTGTCCTAGTAGAAATTTTGGAGAATATGTTTGGGAAACAACGATGCTCCCGCAGATGAGCTATTCTTTCTCGATGCTCCATGCTTTGGCATATACATTTGTTGGTATTCAAACATTGGTAATGGCAACGAACTATCCTTCTATTTACTGGAATTGTGCTTGTTTGATTACAAATAGTGGCGGAGACGAAATTATAGAGGAAGAAGAAGAAATTGTTAGTATTTATGAAGAAGAAGATTTTGATGAATATGAGTATGAAGATTTACCTGACCGTAGTGGTAAGAAAAAGAAAAAAGTAAAAACGTGCGATTATGGAAAAATTAGCACAGCTATCGGACAAATGGCAAGCAGAGGAATTAAAGTTTCTCCTCCAGATATTAATATGTCCACTTTTACTTTTAAACCTCTTAGAGAAGAAAATAAAATCATTTATGGTTTAAAGGGTATCACTCGTATTGGTCCTGATATTATTACTCAAATAATCTCCAATCGTCCATATTCCTCTATTCCCGATTTTCTTTCCAAGGTCAAACTCAATAAACCTCAGATGGTAAATCTTATCAAAGGTGGAGCATTTGATAATTTTGGCGATAGAGTTGAATTAATGAAATCATATATTCTCTCCGTTGCAGACCAAAAGAAACGACTTACACTCCAGAATATGGCGATGTTGATTTCAAAGCAACTTTTGCCCGAAGAATTATCTTTTGAGATTAAAACATTTAATTTTAATAAATATCTTAAGAAAGCAAAATGGGAAAGTTATTATCTTGTTGATGACATTGCTTATAGATTTTATTCTGAAAATTTTGATTTGGATAATATTTTCTTAGTAGAAGATAAAAGAGTTATCGAGCAATCTGTTTGGGATAAAATTTACAAAAAGACAATGGAACCTGTTAAGGCTTATCTCAAAGAACATAATACGGAAAAGTTGAATGAGTTGAACAATTTACTGTTTGAAGATGAATGGAATAAATATTGCGAAGGAACTGTCAGTAAATGGGAAATGGACAGCGTTTCATATTACAGTCATCCGCACGAATTAAATGATATTGATGAGAATATTTATAATCTAGAAAATTTCTTTGATTTACCGGAAGAACCTGTTGTTGAAAAAACATTGTGGATTAAGGGAAAAGAAGTCCCAATTTATCATTTGAGCCGAATTACGGGGACAATCCTTGATAAGGATAAAAACAAAAGCACTATCACTATTCTCACAACTCATGGTGTGGTTGTTGTAAAAATTTATAAGGCTCAATTTGCGAAATATGATAGACAACTTTCTGAACGTTTAGTAGATGGAACAAAACATATTATCGAAAAAAGTTGGTTTAAACGAGGAAATAAAGTATTGTTAATGGGTATTCGTCGCGGGCAAAACTTTATTCCCAAGAAATATAAATCAACTCCGGGGTCGGTTATTTCATTGATTACTGAAATTAATGGAAAGACAATGAAATATAAAACAGAACGGGAGGAAGTTTGATGTATATTGGATTGATAGATTATGATTTAGTAAATCAAACTTCCATCTATCCCAATCTTGAAATAATGAAATTATCTGGATATTATAAATCTTAGCGAATGATTACCGAATTAGTTAAGAACTGTGCCGATTATCAAATGTATTAGAAAATATATTTGAGGCAAGACTATGATGGAGATATGCCTCGTCTGTTAATGTCGCGGGCCAGAAATAAACTCGATTATGGAGGCCATGCTTTTTTTGGTGATAAATATATTGAGTTGGAAAAAGAGATTGAATAGTCTGAACCAGACCCAACTATTTATCTGAAAACTCCACGGGCGAAAAAAACTGGCCCATTCAAAACTTGTTTAAGAAGTTATTATTGTATGAGACTTGGTAATTATAATCCAGATATTGTTAGGTCTAAAGAAAGAATTCTTTTATATGATAGAGATATAGGAGAAAATAGTGATAATTTTTTTGAGCTAGCTAACATTGCGGGAAAAGCGAAGAAAATTCACCTTATATCGGACATAAAAACAACGGATTTAAATCTTATTCAAAGAATTGATGCGATACCAAATCTAGCAAAAAGCGATATTAAATATACTTGTGATTATGTTTGGCCCGCGGAAGATTTGGAGCAAGTGGCTAATATTAAAGGTACCGTTTACGTCCGGGCTTTTGATAATAAAGTTAATAATATTAGTGAATAGGATGGCTTTTGGTATATTTATTCCCAATAGGCCTATCTTCGAGAAATTATAGCCAATCCGCACGTTCGCTTATTATAGCAATTTAAAAATCAAAATCTAAATACTTTACTAAGCATTTTTAATAGTGGATTTTCTGAAAAAAACAAATTATGGTCTTACGGGAATTTAAAAAATAGACTTCCCGCGAGGATATATGGCTCTTTAGTCAGGAGGGATTTTAAATGAATGGCCCGCAAATTCGTAAAAGAATTGAACAATTAAATGAAGAAATAACTGAATATGTCAAGCCTTGGGAATTTACTTTGAATGAAATGATTCAAAAAATTGAAAATGAAATTAAAGAATTAAGGTCGATTTGCCCGCATGAATATATCAATGACACCTGTATTTATTGTGGAATGACTAAGGAGGATAAGAATGTCGAAGATTGAAGGTCAGATTAGTATGGAAGAAATGCTCGCTAAGGATACTGTAGAAATTCCTCTTCATGAAAAAAACGAGGAAAAAATTATTCTTCATGAAGATACTATCGCCCGTGATGGAATCCAAAAATTTCTTACCTCAGTGAATCTTGAGACTTTTGAAAAAGTTATGGGTCTTACTGAAACTATTAAAAATCGAATTATTTTTCTCGGTGATATTGAAGAAGAAACTGGTAGTTCTGTTGAACAAATTATTCGTTTCTTCAACACCTATGATGATGAGCAAGGCTATGAGGGTGAAGATAGAAAGCCTATTAAACTTCTCATTAACTCTGGTGGTGGGCTTATCACTGAAACATTTACTATGATTGATGCGATTGAACGTTCCGAAACTCCTGTTGATACCTATAATCTTGGGTGTGCTTACAGTGGAGGATTTTTCGTATTTATCGCAGGGAGAAAGCGTTATGCATCAAAGCGTAGCTCTTTCTTATTTCATGAAGGAAGTGGTGGTTTTAGTGGCGATGCGGGGAAATTTCAAAATTTTGCCGATTATTATAAAAAGCAAAGGGACACTTTAAAAGACCTTTGTATGACTTATACTAAAATCACTCCCGAAGAATATGCAAAACATCAAAATGAAGATTGGTGGTTTGATGCAAAAGAAGCTCTTGAACTCGGCATTGCGGACGAAATTTATTGAGGGCAAAAATGATATATATACTAATTGCGTTAATTGCGGTCGGACTAGGATACTGGTTCGGCCGCAAGAGCAAGATTGAAGCATAGCAAGCTTTAGATTAGAATATTATTTAGCAAAATCAATTACTAAATGAACAAATCAAAGAAAAAACGTAGCAATTAGAATCATTAACCGCCACGTTGCTATAGACAAAAGCAGATATTGTTAAAGAATCGGCGATTGACAAGGAGCATTTCGAAGAATTAACAAATAAATTCAAAGAACAAAAATTTGAGGAGTATAAAGAATAGGCCTTAAAATATAAAGAGCAATTAGTTTCTAATGCCGAAAGTCGAGTTTTAGAACAGACGATTGAAGTTAGTCAGCTCTATCAAAAATTGTATGACCTTCGAGATGAAATAGAAAATCTCACTCAAAGTCGAAACGCGTTAATCGAAGCTCAAAAACGAGAAGAAGAATTAAAACTTCAAACTGAATTTTATAAAATTCAAGTTTCAGATAAATCAATTAAAGATATTGAAATTATCCAATCCATTGAAAAATATCTTAACAATCCCGAACCGCTATATAAATTAATTTGGTCAGCTTTCTATCAAAAACCGGTCAAAGAAATGCTCGGGCGAGTTATAGGCCCAGAAAAAACTTGTGGAATTTATAAAATAACCAACTTAACCAATCAAAAAATTTATATTGGACAAAGCGTAGATGTAGCAAATCGTTTAACCGACCATATTAAAGCATCTCTCGGTATCGGAACAATTTCCCATCAGAAAATTCATGATATTATGTTTGAAACTGGATTACAAAATTTTTCATTTGAATTAGTTGAAAAATGCGACCGCAGTGAATTAAATACCAAAGAAAAACTTTGGATTAAAACTTATCAAGCAGATAGCTATGGTTATAATCAAACTGCGGGTGGGTCATAAATTTGACATTTTAGATAAATACTGTTATAATATATTAAAGGATGGTGAATGAAATGAATATTCTTGAAGAAACTTATAAGATTTCCGCAGACAGCGAGCAACAGGCTCAACAAATTATTGATGAATACAAAGCAAATCAGCGAAATGGAGGCTATGTCCTTAAGAAAGGTAGCTTTGAACTTAAAGAAAAAAAGTCTAAGGGTGAAGTTATTGCCTAGAAGTATGTAGTTAGTCTGGTTCTCGTTAAGGGCGAACTTTGGGAGGGTATTGCGTAATGAATGCTATTTTAAAAACATCAGATTATATCGCGGGCCAACCGCAAAGTGAAAATGACGCTTTGCTTGACCAGATTGTTTCATTGATGGGCAAAATGGGTGGACTGACCGAAGAACAAATGGATGAAGAACGTAAAGCCCTTAAAGATAGCGGTATTAGTGCCTCTGATATGATGGAGATTTTTGGCGAAAATCTTATCGACCAACTTGGCCCACGTCAAGTTATGAATGTGCCCGTTCAGACTCTCACTCGAACCGCTCGCATTCCTAAATATGCTCATGATACAGATGCGTGTGCCGACCTTTATGCCGATGAAGACGCGATTGTTCAACCGGGTGAAACGAAACTTATCAACACTGGCCTTGCTTTCGCAGTTCCTGAAGGTTGGGTTATTCATATATATCCCCGCTCTAGCACGGGCGTAAAAACTCCTCTTCGTCTTAGTAATAGTGTTGGAGTTATTGACGCCCTTTATAAAGATGAAGTTAAGCTTATTTTTACTAACACCGGAGTCGAGCCTTACGAAATTCATCAAGGCGATCGTCTTGCCCAAATGAGTCTTGACCCCTGTCCCATGGCTCGATTCGTTGAAGTAGAAAATGTTAAAGAGTTAGGTGACGACCGCGGTGGCGGAATCGGTTCCACGGGTGCGTGATATGAATGGCAAAAATTAGGATAGAAGATATTCAATCCGAAGCTAAAGGTTTGGGATGGGAATTACTATCAGAAACATATAAAAATTTAGATACTGAAATACAATTTAAATGCCCAAAGGGCCATGAGATAACTACCACCTATGCTATTTGGCGGGTTGACCATAAATGCCCAATTTGTGATTAGCCTAAGTTTTAGTGGTCTGATAAAGTAGTAAAGAAAAAGAAAAATGATTTTCGCATTCTTGCTTTAGATTAGGCTACTAAAACGACTGGCTGGGCTATATACGATGATTCTAAAATTATTAAATTTGGAGCTATTACATTTGATAAGGGAGAAACTGATTAGCGAATAAATAATATTGAAAATTGGCTCTTATCAATGATAGCAGTCTGGTAGCCAGACTATGTGGTATTGGAAGATATTTAGTTGTAGCCCCAAAAGAATTAGCGAACTTGGGCGAATGATGATGGAAATTCAATTATGAATGTTCTGACATATAAATCTTTGGCATGGCTTTAGGGTGTATTAATAAATTGCTTGTATAAAAATAATATTGCTTATGAAATCGTTCCGCCCGCAGTGTGGAGGGAAGATAGCCATATTGTGGGTAAATATCGAGCAGATAAGAAAAAATGTGCTCAATTAAAAGTAAAACAATGGTTTGACCTTGAGGTATCCAACGATGAGGCAGATGCCATTTGTATCGGTAAATATGCGATAAATAAGAAAAAAAAGAATACTGAAGTTATCGAATGGAATTAAAAAGGACGGAGAATTAACTCCGTCCTCTTTTTTAATATTTCTCAACTGCTTTTTCAATACAGTCATACCATTCCTACATCTGGCGATGAGTTTCATCCCACAGACAATCATACACACCTTTTCCATCTTTGTTTTTAATTTCATTTTCTACTTCTTCCTAGAAAATTTTGTGTATTGAATCGAAATGGGCCAGCCGTTCTTTCGCATTAGTGGCAAAATAATCTCCAAGTTTTTTATCTGTTTCTTTTAATTCGCAAGCATAATCAATAATCATATCGGCATCTTTAAGGTCATCGTGCATCATTCTATAAAGCATTTTAAACTTAGACATTCAACTCACCTCACCCGAGTTTAGTTATAATCAAATTAACATTGGAGAAAGTAGCTTCGGTGCCGGTGTTTATAACTTGTAATGTGATATTATTGTTAATCATAGCACAAGAAGGACGAACCTAAATTAAAGTTTTAAATGATAAGGCACCATTTTGAGATGTCGCTCCAGTATAAGCAGAGCTTAACGCATCAGCGACTTTAGTTCCATTAGCATATAATTGAACACTTGTATTGCCCGCAGTGGTGGTCGCACCTGTTCCATTAAATGATACCTCATAGAAACCACTTTTCCGCAATGTAATTGTATTAGAATTAGTTAAAGCAGAAGTGCAACCGGTAGAAATTTTTGTAATATTAAACGCGACTGGACTATTTTCATCAACAGTCTAGTTCACACTAGTATAAACCTATAACATTCATATACCTCCTATAAGATAAGGCGGAGCTTTTGCCCCGCCTATTTTTTGGGACGAATTTGCCCGCTACACTATTAATATGTGCTACAACCACAAGTCGCTGTCGTCGCATACGGGCTACAAGTAATATAAGCCGGAATGGGAGTGGGCTTAAGTTGATTGACAAGATTCTGTGTCTGAATTTGCTGAGCAGAATAAAGATTAGAAGTAAGTAATTCGCGATCGCGGTCAGCCAGCTTATCACGCAGATCTTGTAAAGTATTCGCCGTAATCAAGGCCCGAGTAGCCTCGCCTTCAGAATGAATCGCAGTCGTGATTTCGCACGTATTGCGATAATTTTCCGCAGAAAGGTCTTTAATCGCACCTTTAACTTGACAGCAACAATCTTGCTGGGCAAAACGATTATCAGCCAATTGGGCGCCAATGGAGTTGAAACCCTGAAGCATAGAAACCTCTTGCCCACGGAACCCATCACAAAGTTGGGCACCGATTGAATCAAGTTTATTAACAGTGGTCTGGTTGTTAAAACCTTCATACAATTCCGCACGGGTAAGAGCACCTTGAGTAGCCGAGTTATCACCCCAGCCACCGAACATACGGAAAGCATAAATCCAGATTAAATATACAAACGGATTGCTCCACATAGCGTTAAAGCCATCATCATTACCTCTCTGCATGGCCATAACATCAGCGGGAGATAAACTATCAGTCATTAAAATCACCTTTATTATATATTTAAGTCTCTCTCGGCCGTTAGACAGACTTATTATCTCATATTATTAATAAAATTTAAACCATTCTAAATATCCAATTCAGAGATGCCCTGCTGTCTTGCTTGGGCAATTAATTGATTTAACATATTATCATTCAACATCGGTAAAAACTGTTTAAATTGAGATTGATTAACAGGAATGTTTTGGCCATTCTGCGGGGACATCTACCCCATCATTTTTTGAATCGGGGCGGGAACTGGAATCTGCCCCATAGGAAAATTCGTCATTTCTATTCAACTCCTAAATCACTTTTTAATTTCTCCACTTCGGCTCGTAGTTGATTTAATTGCTCACTTAATGTAGGCTATTCCGCGGGCGAAGGAATTTCTGTAGTTTTTTCATCTTTTGAGAATGGAGTTAACTTATACGCATAAAATAAGGGTGAACCATTCTACATAGATTTTACATACATAATATTTTCGGGAAAACACAACGCTACGGATAATCCCGCACCCGCAGGAACGTTGGCTACCTCTAACGTGTTATTAATTTGGTATACGTTGCCAGTTGGCTGTGGAAAAATTGGTTGAGTGTTATTAAGATATTGCTAATAATTAAATTGCGGTTGGCCCATTTGATTTGAATTATAATAAGCCATTTTCATCATCTCCTTTTCTCTCCTTCTACCTATATGTAGCAAATTACCAATTTTCTTACAATTTTTTGGTAAGGATATGGTTGTAATTTTAGACAAACTTTTGTCTAAATTTTTGTTTAAATTAGACAAGCCCGCAGTATAAGTTATTTTTGAGTATAAAAAAAGAGCCGAGACATTATTTGCCTCGGCCCGCGTAATAGTTATTATTCAGTTATAATTGGCATTAAAGACATCACTTGTGAAGGAGTTAATTCAATCCCATTAAGTTCATCCATTTTCAACTTAGGAATTTCTTCCGAAATTTCAACAGCATCAAGTTCTTGTGCTTTAGCATTAAACTCATTCACACAATCCGGCTTAACTGTGAATTGTTCGTTATCACTTTTCTCAGGGTCTTTATACTAGTCAACCAGTGTCCGATATTTCTCCTAAGCAAAAGCAATATTCTTATCCACAATTTCTGCAATGCGGGAAAGCTTATATGCCAACTGAAAAGATACCTTTTGGTCCATAAGTGCCTTCAGCGGTTCTGAAAGCCGAAGAATTTCACGAATTGTCATTTCTTTCACCTCTTTAATTATATTATAACACATTAATTAGAAGAAGTCAAAGAATTAAGCTTTAAGAAGATTTATAATTTTATCTATACTAAGCTTTGTGCCATTAATAAAAATATCTGGATACCCTGAAATATCAATCTTAGTTCCATATACTAAAATAGTGCCACCACGAGCATTTATACTAATAGTATTTGCGTTATTATCTTCTGAATTGCCCGCCATAAATAACTCAATTTCCGGAACGGAAGCTCCTGAAGATGCTGTCGTAAAGGTTGCCAATAGCCTTAAAGAGCTTTCATAAACCCCAGTGCTATTTTTATTTTTTGACCTATTAGAGATAGTGAGGCGATTTGCAGTGCCAGTCATCTACATACCATCGAAACGAGGATATGTAAAACCTGCGGAGGGATTGGAAAAATTATCTTCTCCTAAAATTAATTCTCCAAAACGATTATTATATCCAACTAAGCCATTTTTATCGCCCTTATGACAAATATAAAGCCCCTGCCCGCTATAAGAGCCATCTTCAGAAGTCCAATAAGTGGTAGAATAATGCCCCAATTTTACTTCATCGATATAGGTTTCTGGGCCATTATTCCCGCTATAAAGAACAGGCACATCTCTTAATATTTCTCCATTCACATACATATTCATTTGGCCATCTTCATTTTTAAAGTATAAAGATGCTTTAGTATCATCTCCAGCCAAACTATCGCTATATTTTTCGCCATAAATTCTTAAACTGCCGTCATAAATATCTAACCCATGAACTCTTTCTCCGGGATTATTTTCATTTGCTCCTCGAGTTCGGATGTATCCCAATCTGACTCTAGGAATATAATAATCACCATTTTTATCAAAACTGCCGACGCACCCTCCCCATTGAGTGGTTAAATTCGGCCCAATAGGTAATTCACGAACACTATTAATCAACTTCAAAGCAATTCCATCTTCTGACTATAAACTCACGCCCAATTGAGTAATCGCAATCTAAGCATTTTCTTCAATAAAATTTTCCGGACTATCAATATCCTTATACCAATCTTTACCAAATTTAGTTCCTTCCTTTGCTAGATAAAAACCAAACTAGTCATGTCTTACAATCGGCAAATACGTCCCAATCGTTCCATCGGATTTAATTGCTCGACCACTACTATCATACTCATCATCACTATTATAAACTCGATATGCGGTCAAACCAAGCTCATCCAATTGCAGAGATGGTGTTTCGCTACTTCTGATAACAACTTTAGAAGTATCAATTTCACCCGCAGTGATAAGTGCTCCATTAAATCCATCCGCAGTCAAGCCCGCAGTATAAGACAATCCGTTATCTTTAGAAATCAAAATTGCTCCAGCAATTAACTTCAAGATATTCCCTGTGCTACCATCGGCATCTCGAATCGTAATCCCATATTCATCTTGAATAATTTTATTATTATTAGAAGACATAACCAATTGTTTATTTTGGTCAAAACTCTTCTAAAGTATTGAAGTATCAATCGCTCCATCCGCAGTAAAATTCGACGCACGACCATAAATATCTTCATTATATTTTAATGATAATACTGTCGCAGAAATGGATTCAAACAATTCTTCAAAGCGAGTATCATAATTCCGCAAACTAATATCATCTGGCTGATTAGTATCCACATAAATTGTTTTTTCCGCAATCATGGATTTTTGTTCGACATTACCAAATAATTCATAATCTTTAATATAAGTTGTATCTCCAACATCATAACTAAAATCTTTTCCCCAATCTTTCTCTAATGGATTCAATGGATTTGCGACAGCGCTAATATCAATAACATTTACATCATATTCTACTTTTGGCATACATGATTCTGCTCCAGTCTATGTGGCGTCTAAATAATAAATATCATTATCAACATAACTATCGCCTTTCCAAGTGCCTTCAATAATATATTGACTATATTTCTTTTCAAAATTAGCAATTGAGCGATTTTTTGCCGTAGTCAGACTTTCAATTTCATCTGATTTCTCTTTTAAAATTGTATTGTATCCTTTCTATTCACCGCTACCATCTAACGCATTATTATCTAGAGCAATAGTATTTCCATACTACTTATATTTTTCTTGATAAGAAGATACAACTTCTAATGTATTAACGATAGTTTCTTCTTTTACCCCACAAATGCGAGTAAAATTACCAGTCTAAAGTAAAAATTTGTTGTTAAAACAGAAAGTAGCAATATCTTTAAAATTATTCAACGAGTGCGAATATGTCATTGGCATTGCTCCACCAATAGTTATCAATGCCACCATATTTGAAATATCAATATTTGGAAATTCCTAAATTCTCTAAAAAACATATACGCCATTACCAAGAAGATAATTATGTCTCTTAGAATTATCATACCAATCCGTAAAACTGGTTGCTGATGATAAAGTATTTATCACAATTTCAGTTGTGCCGTTAATAATTTTATATTGATATGTTCCACCAACTTTCTTGCCATATAACATCCCTTCATAATTATCTAAAGCATTATGATTTCTACGATATACTCGATATGGCATTTCAGACCAGTCGGTAGTTAAATTATTTACATCCTTTCCCAAACCAGAAACTAAAACTATCATCTTATCTTTCGTAGAATTATTACACTCATTAAATCCAGTAAAAGTAGTCCAGTTAATATCTTCCAAACACTTCTACACGGTAGATACCATAGCCAACTATGTAGCCTTTAAGGTATAAACTTCATTATCTAATTCTTGTTTTTTATTCTTAATCTCAAGATAATCCGCATTTAATTGCTCAAGCTTTAAATTCGTTTTACTTACAAAATTTCTCATACGCGCATAATCTGTATTAAAAGTGTTTTTATCAATCAGCCCGCGAAGTAAATAATAACCAAAGTTATAAATAAAGTTTTCCCGCAATTCATTATATTTAGACTACTAGATGGATACCAATCCAGTGTTAGCATATTGATTATCAATTGGTTCGACATATAATTTAGACACAAGGTTAGTAGCATCTGCCTTTCGACTTACTTCGTCAAGGTTCACACCATAGGTAAATCCATTAAACTAGTTATTACCTAATGTTGAAATTAAGGTGTAATACTTTATCCAATTGCCATACTTATCTTTTTTAATTGTGCCATCCTAATTGTGAACAACAATAAATTTAAAGAAACATTTAAAAGTTTCACAAACAGCAGTAAGTAAACTAAAACGATTAGATTTTTCTCCACTAATTGCTCTACGTTTATCTGTATCATAGGAAGTTATCTTTGATATTTCCATATCATTCGCGGGCAAATATATTTGATAATAATTTCCACTAATATACGTCTCAATAAGATATTCATTAATATCTTTACTGTAATCATTAGTAGTTATTTTACCCAAAGGCAACCAGATTGGAGAATTATTCAGTGAGTTAATTTGTAATATCGCAGGTGTAATTCCCTTATCTTTAAATACCTGTAAACTACCCAAATCAGTTATTTTTCCAAATTGAGTATAAACCTAATTAAATAATTCATCATATTCTTCAGTATAACCAACAAGTTTATAAACTAAAATCCCGCTAAATTTATAATTTAATTCGATATTACATCCAATCGCAAAATGGGGTTTTTCAATTGTAGCAGGAACTCTTAAATAATAAGTCTATTCAAATGGAAGACTTCCAGTTGTAGCTTCCACTTGAACCTACACCGCGGGCGAACCATATCCAGTATCGGCTGTCCAATCTTTCCCTTCATAAATTGAGAAAGTAAAAGTTCTTGTGGTTTCACCTGCTAGCTTAATGGTCAGCAAAGTCCCGCAAGGGATACGAGTGTTTTCGCAGTTTAAATTATAAAATGTATTATACAAACTAAAATCTAATGTGCGATAATACCGAACTACGGATGAACCAAGTCCAGTCCCTGTTTTTACCGATGAAACTCCTAAATCCTTATGATTTTCATTCACCCATCCGCCAGCGAGGTCATTCATAAGTGAAATGCCAGTATATCCACCATCTTTATACATTCCACTTTCTTCAGCGAGATATTTTTCCGCATAAGCGGTAATGTAAGAAGTTTTATTATATCCCTAAATATAGCTTAGTTTTTTATCTTCTTTACCAATATCTGCGGAATTTCGATACCAATAGAATTTTCCATTCTCAAAACCTGCTTGGCCCGCAATTAAATGCCCTAGCTCCTATTCTTTAACTAAAACTTCTTCAACTTTAGTCTTATCTTCAGGATTATAGTTATAGCAATAAGCATATCTTTTTAATCCATCTAAAAAATCAATCTAATCCGTAGAAACTGGAATCTTTTCAATCTCTCCAGTATTTACATTAAAAACACTCTTATAGTCCGGAAATATTTCTGACTTTAAATATGTCCAATCTGTATCTTTAGTAATTTTCTCAGCCAGTTGATGAGCGGTGCCAATGCTCTATTCATTAATATCTGTGCTATCGGACCTAAACTCCAAATGATAGCCTGTTCGAGATAATTCATTTACAAACAAACTTACACATTCATAGGAGTAAGTCAAAGTTTTCTTGGAACGTTTTTCTGTCTTAGTGTTTACAATAAAATCATACCAACGGTCATCTTCCCATTGTGGGGTAAACTTCCAAATCTAATTATCACTATCATATTCCGGATTAGCATATTTATTATACCAATGTTCTTCCCGCCATAATTTTATCTTCGATTTTACCTACAATTGCTATCCCAATGGATTAACAATCTACTTTTGCTCAGTAATATCAAAATATCTCGCGGGCAAATCAAAACTTAAACTAATTTCGCCAGTATAAGATGGCATTAATACAATATTCTAAGCTTGGCCCGCCTAATCCATTGAATCAGAGGCAATAACACATACTTTTTCTTCCTTTATCTCCTATTCGCCCGGATAGTTTCTCCAAAGACTTAACTCGAACTTTTTACTCATTTTATCACCTTACCTATATAAATAAGTATAGTCAATGACCGGATTTTTGATATAACTTTTCCCACTACTCGCGGACAAAATGGAAAATTTCTAAACTTGGGCCTTATCTTGTGTTAAGGGAAGTTTGAATATCTCGCCATCAGTAATTAATCCACTAACTCCAGTCCAAGCCGTATAATTAATTCCATCAGGAGAATAACTACAATTTACAGTCTATTTTGCGGAATTAATTTTTATTTTACAAGTATAAAGTGAAGCTTTATCTATTTCTCCAAGTTTATTTAAATTTTTATAAAGCATTGCGGGGAAAGTTAATACAAATCTTTTATTCATAATCGCGGACGAATCACTATAAATTTGAAAAATATAGCTATCATTTGCTGTATTCCCGCCATAAAGCGTTTGAGGGACATTATTAACTGTTTTAGTAAAGTTAATAGTCATTGTCTCCTAAGTAGAATCAACACTAATCACATAGCATTCATAAATATAATTTCCATTATATAAATAAATTAAAGTGTTGGCAGTTGGTTGGCCCGCAGTGTAATTATAAATATAAGCAGTTATTGATTGAGGAGTATATGCTTGATAATATTCTCCTTGTTCAGTAATGAAGTAATTTTCCTAAACTGAACAATTATATTGGACTCCATCGCGGGAAAAATAATAAATATCACCATTTTTTACTATAATATACTATTTACCCTCAATAAAAATTACATAATTTTTATCATCTGTAATTTTTTCAATCGCAACATATCCTGTTCCTGTTGCAGTTGACTGATTGCTTAAAGTAATTCCCGCAGGATTATGAGTAAATTCCAATACCCAATCAGCTTCTGTATCCCCCGCATTGTAAACTTGACACTCTGCGCCCGCGGTTTTATTAATAAATTTATTCATTCCAACTAATTCAGCCGAATTTAACAACCGACTTGCAGATGCCCACTAATCAATATTATTATATTTGTCATAAATCGAATTATCTAACTCTTTTTCAGCCACAACGCCGAATGGCATATAAGCAGTAAAACTTAATTGGGCTTCACCCTTATACGTCCGTTCTCCCGTCTTTTTATTATCAAAACATAACTCTGAAAATTGCGGATTTTTTGATAATTTTACCCAATAAGTAATATAAGGCCTTTCGTCAAAAATTAATGGATGCAAATCATGGTCTGGATATAACCATAACTTAATTACTCGCTTATCGCTTTCGGTAATCTCATCATAAGCAATATTAATATTAAAATCTCTACTATTAAACTTACTTCCAAAATAATAATCCCCATTACCGCCGGGAACTTCCTCCGAACTATCGGAAACGCCCGGTATCAAGTCATCTTGATACCGGTCGCTCCCATCATTAGTGCGGAGGACTTTAAATTTACTGGAATGTTGGCCGTTAAAGGTAAATCCAATAAAATCGTTATATCCATAATTTGAAATTGCCATTTAAAGTCCTCCTTTTAACTCATTTAATTTGAATTACGGAATGCTTGCCCGTAATATTGAGAATGCGGTCTTCCATTTCAGACATAAGGTCATCGACAGAATAACCATCTCCAAGTTCATCTACATTTATGTGGATTTGGTAGTAAACATCTCCATCATTTTGAGTAGATTGACTTGCGGAGAATTTCGCGGACGGGATTACTTTGGAAAGGATGTCGCGAAGAGATGCGATATTAGCGGTATCTTTTGCGGAGAGAAAAGCTTCGGGAGATGATTTGGTGCCATCAACCCACGCAGGGCCGGTGTAATCGACTAAACCGCCATGGGCGAATTGTTTTAAATTGGTGCTTTGAAGCTTAGAAACAACGTCTTTACCAAACCTATCAATCAAATCGCTTTCCCATACATAACCAGAAAAAAAGCCACCAGCACCATCCATTATATTTCTTACAAAATACAAATACTAATAATTCCCAGAAGAGTCTTTTAATTTATCAAATGAACGTTCCATTGCTTCAGCATATTGCCAATAAGAATTATTTGTTATATAGGACTATCCCTTTTTAGTTCCCGTTTTATCATATACTGTTTCAGCATGAATTCCAAAAATATTAGAGAGTTTTTTAGTATCAGAAGAAAATTTATAGGTGGACATTTTTGGATTATCATATCTAATATCCTTAACACCAGTATCTTCATCTATATTGTATCCATATTTTTTATTACCAGATGTCGAAGTAATTTGCTAAGGTCCGTTATTTTTAGTTGCAGGAACAGGTTTTTTAGTCTATTCTCCAACAGTTGCTTCTATATCATAAGTATTTGAAAAATCACTACTAGTATTGTTCGCTTTCTACTTCTCATCTGCTAATTTTTTATAAGCTCCAATTAATTTTCCAACAATATTATATTGCCCAAGATAAGCATCTCGAATTTCATTAATGTTATCAACCATACTACTTTTTAAATTAGCAATGGTATTCCCATAATTTTCAAACGCTTTACGGCTCAAATCAGTGCTATCGGCCAATTCAGTAATCTTGGTGTCAATAGCTTCAATAGTCGGATAAGCCAGAGTTTCCATAGACGCTTTACATTGAGTAATACTGGCATCCATTTCCTAGTTCCATAACTCTCTCGCAGTTTCCGTCCCAACGATATATTCATTGTCTAAAGCTTTCATAAAAGCAATAATCGTTTCTTTACTCTGTCCCATAATTCCCTATAACTCAATATTATATTCAGTCATAGTCTCTAACTTCGCATCTTGAACTGCCTACAAATACTCAACCTCATCGTCCATTTTTTGCTCTTTAATCTTTTGTTCTTCATTCAATTCATCAATTAAATTATCAATCTACTAGTCAGCGAGTTCTTGACGAGATTTGGCAATTTCCTATTCCAAATTCTAAATCTCAGTAGCACTTCCACCAGACATTTTCAACAATTGAAGTTTACGTTCTTGCTTATTCAAATCTTCCAAATCTTGAGTATTATCGCGGATTTTTCTCTCTTTATCAACAGCTTCTTTAACACTATTCAAATATTCCTAATCTTGCTTTTTCATATAGTCATAGCGTTCTTTTAAACTATCAATTGCTTTCTAATCGCGTTCTTCCATGAGCTAAAGCAATTTATCCTCAACTGTTTTAACATTTTCCAATTGAGTTTTTAACAATTCTTTTTGCTATTGGACATATTCTCTAGCTTTTTGCTCGCTATCCTACATGAGCTTTCTTTCTTCGCGATAGGCTTCAATAAATTTCAATAGATTATCATATTCTTCTTTATTGCGGTCATAGGCTTCTTTGTCTGCATCTGTTTTAGCACTTTCAGCTTGCTTTTGTAATTTTCTTGATAATTCAGAAATCTTATCATAATTTTCAACCAAATCTCCGGCATCAGTAAAACTTACATATCCACCGAATCGGCCATGAGTTAGTTCATTACGATATTGCTAAGCACTTTGCTCTGCGAATTTAGACTTAGCAAGATTGGCATTAATTTGCTCGGTTAAAGCATTCATCTTATTAATAGTAGCTTTAGAAACTTCATCAACATTAGTGGAAAAATCAATAGTAAAATCATATTTATTAATTTCAAACTCTAACCGTTCCATGAACGTATCAATTGCGACATATTTATCAAGTTGTTCTAATCTATCAATAAATTCTTTTAAAGCATCAATTGCTTTATTAATTCCATTGGTAATATTACTCAAATTGAAACTCATCTTATCTATTGTATCACTGAGCTAAGACATCACCTAAGTAGCCCTAGATTGTTCAAGATAATCATAAGCTTTACTGCTATCAAAACTTTTAGAGTTTGCTAAAAGTTTGTCCATTTTCTACATTTCTTCACGTTGCTTTTCCGTTAGGCCCAAAGACATACTTTGAATTTTTAACTCAGCCCATCTGGCTAAATTAATATTGTTCAGGTCTTCCGCAGAATCGGCCTAAGCTTGAATCTATTCCATAGATAATTGATATTGAGCTAATTCAAGTTGAATTGAAATTTTCTTTTGCTTGATTAAAGCATCTTGAACATCTTTGATGCGACTACTATTTAATAAGAATCCATCCCCAGTGGCTTCAAAATCATTTAAATTAAGCAAGTCTCCTGTTTTAGAAATTAATTCAAAAACCTCATCAATTCCTAGCTTGCCTTCAAAAGCCTTTTGTAAACTATTAAAAGAACTTTCTAAATCTGTTAAAGAATTTTTAGCACTCGTTAAATATTCATTATATCGCTTAAATGACCTATCAAGAATATTGGAACTGCTATTTACTAATTCGATAAACCGTTTATATTCGTCTGACTCCTCACCAAACTTAACTGCCATCAAAGAAGCATAATCAGCAATTGCAGACATATCAGTCAAATCAACCGCGGTAAATTTAGAAAGCAAATCAGAATTTCCGCCAATAATATTTGAATAATTTTTATAAGCATTTTCAAAGACGGTAGACGCTGATGAACCATATTTCTACCCTACGTTATCCATTTCAGTGATTAATTGCTTAACCTAAGCGGGAGTATAGCCACCAAACATTTTGGTAAAAGCATCTGAACTATAATTAGAATTTTTAATATTATTATACTTTTCTCTTAATTGCTCAAGCTCATCATTCCGAGTTTTAAAAACATCTTCCAATCCAGCTTTTAATACACTAGCAATTTCTCCGGTTGTCGGTAAACCAAACATGGCTAAAATCTATTCTGGAGTAGCAGTTTCATTAATAACTAAGTCGGTTCCAATCTAATCAACATACTTATTAAATGATTCCTAATTAGATTTATTAACTTCTTCATAATATTGCTTAGTAATTTCTCTAACTTTTGCAGGAGTTATATCTTCATCGAATTTATATCTATCAACAATACCAGACTTTAATACTTCGCTATTTTTCCCACCAGTGGCATCTGCATATAAATCAGCAAAACTATTGGCCCAAGCTTCAATCATATTCTCTTGCTCACTGATATAATTAGTAAAAGCTCCGCCGGTATCTTTATCTAATTCTTGTAATTTTTCAAGCTATTTAGCTCTCTATTCAGGAGAGGACTTCCACAGGCCAATCGCGGGGCCGGCTATTGGCAACATATTCCACGCCATTCTCTCGCCAGATTGCTCCAACATAATTTCTGCCGAATCGGCCTAAACTTTTTCCTAAATAGTCTAACCAGCATCCTACATTTCTTTGTAGTCTTTTAGAATGGCTTTATATTCATTTACATCAAATGTTCCAAGTAATTTTTTACTGCTCTCATAACTCATCCCGCTATTAGCAATTTCTTCATAGGCGGAATTCATATTCTTCTAAATAGAGGCATAATTCTAAATATCTGACTAAGCTTTTAATCCGGTGTCAGAAATCATTACACCATTGGCAATAGCATCTTTACTCTATTTTTGTATTTGATTAAAACGTCTTTCTAAAGCATCAGCAGATTCTTTGGTATAATTTGCCATAGCCTCACTTTGAGAATTTAATTCCAAAGTGCCATCGCTCAAAACTTTTACTAATTCTGGATAAGTAGCTTTTAAATTATTTAATATTTTTTGATAATTTTCTGTTTCTTCTGCCGTCCGTAAAATACCCTTTCGCTATAATTCCAAGGCCTCATTGTAATCATTTGTAGTAGATTTAACTTCATTGATTGTTTCTGTAATCTCAGTATATTGTTTATTAACTTCTTCCGCAACTTTCTTGGAACTTTTGTCCATACCCTGCGTAATAGCTTTGGTAATAATAGCAGTAAACAAAGGAACTAATATTCCAATTAACACTGGCCCAATCGCGGGAGCCACTTTCGCCATTACTCCAGCTAACTTACCACCTAATAAAGTGCCTAACTTTCCAAATATACCAGCAGAACCAGAACCCGCCAAAACCTAAGCACTTGCATCCACAGCGGCCTAAGTCCCAGCTTCACCGACTGCCTTTGCTGCTGAACTAGCTACTTTTTCCGCAGTATCGCCAGCATCTAAAGCTTTTGTCGTAGCCTTATAAGAAACATGATGGGCATATGCTTCAGCCACGCCTGTCGCAGTGCCTTTCGCCTAAGCCTAAGCTACAGCTTCTGTAGTTTCCTTAGCCAAATTCTTTGCTCGGCCCGCAGTATAAGCCTTACTAAAAGCCTCCATGAATACCTTACCATAAGATTGACCAACTGCAATAATTTGCTTAACACCAACAACGGCTAAAATAACTGCAAGCGTCTAAACAAGACTCCCCGCATTATCCAATAATCCAATAACACTCGTCAATATTGAAAGAAGGTCATTAGCCAAATCCAAAATACCCTTAACCATATCGCTACTCAAAAATTTCGTGTAAAATTCTTGCCACGTAGCTTTTAATTTATTCAATTTAGTTTCGATACTATCCATTGAAAGAGCCAACTGGCGAGCACCCGTTCCAGCACTTTGCTCGGCAACACTCATTAATTCTTGAGTACGACTCCAATCAGACATTAGAGCGAGAAAACGACTTTGCTAACGCGACCCGGCTGCCTGAGTTGCAATATAATGCTACATATTGTTATCTAAAGTATCCCATTTTTCACCAAGTTCATTGATAATATTACTAAATGCCCTTAATTGTCCGGTGCTATCTTTAGATTCAATACCCACCATTTTTAATGCTTTCTCAATATTATTAAAATTAAAATCACTATCTAATAATTCAGCCTAGTCTTCTGTTAATTTGTCAATTTCAGTAAATCTTGCCACAATAGTTTTTAATGCTGTACCACTAGTCTCAGGAGCCTCTCTTGTAACTTCGATAATCTTGCTCAAATAAGCAGAAGTATCTTTAAAACTTGACCCTGCCGCCGCGGCCATCGAAGCAACTTTACTCATAGCAACAGCAACTTCTTGGCTATCAACCGCAGCCGCAGCGCTCAATGCCGCATAAGTATCCGTAATTTCACTCGCATCTTTCGCCGCGATATTGTAAGCATTCAATGCCGCCGTCATATAGTCAGTCGCATTCGCAAAATCTAATCCAGAAATTTTTGCAAACTTTAATGTTTCACCAGTTAATTGGGTAACTTCAACTGCATTTCGACCCTGTTGATAATAGAGTTTTTGGACTTCAATAACGTTTTTGGTAGTAACGCCGTATTGTTGGGCAATACTATTGAGGTTGCCGAAATTACCCCACAGCTCTTTCATTGTTTTGCCAGTAACAATGGAGATAGCATTTAACTCGCTATCGATTTCCTTAAAGTCATTAAAAGCACCAATAACAGCTTGGCGTAAACGCATATAAATTGCGGTCGCACTTACGAGAGAGTTGAAATAGGATTTTAAGCCATTCATATTTTTGGCCTAATCGTCAAGTTGAGAATATTTTTCAGCACCTTTCTCAACCTCATTTGACATTTCTTTAGTAGCTTGAGAAACTCGACCTTCTGAATTGGCTAAATTATCCAAATTTTGTTTAGCTTGCTTTTGTGTCGGCCCAGCCAATTCTTTAAATTTTACCTCTAACTAATCTAATTGATTTCTTAAATCTTCAACCTATTTAGCAATACCAGTATAATCTTTTTCTGCTTCATTAATTTCTTTAACCTATTCTTTTAAGTTTAAATATTTCTAAAGTTCTTCGATTAATACCTAAGTGCTTTTAATTTCTGCCTTTAAAGCGTCACCTTCTTCTGTACTACCTTTTCGCTAAGACTTTAACCCGGTCAATTTTTTCTCAGCAGCAGCCATCTATGATGCCAAAACTTCATTTAAATTTTCGACTGATACATTATTCTTTTTTGCCAATTTGCCAAATTTACTATCTAATTTTTGCAGTTCTCCCGCAGAAGCATTTCTTAATTTTCGAGCAGAATTTGCGATTCCAGCAATATTTCCTTCTTTCGCAAGTTTGAACATCTCTTCTTCATCTTTAGACTTAACTTGAGTTCTAGATGAGCGAACTTTTTTCCCAGAAGTTAATTCTTCTATTTTCTTTGCTGTTTTATCCAATTCTCTCTAAACATTTTTGAATTCATCAGTATCGGGTAAAAATTTCTTCGGGTCAATGTTTAAAGCTCTCAAATTACTCAAAAATCTCGAGAAACTATTATCCAATCCATCAATCTATTTTTTTGCCTAATCAAAAGCAGAAGATGAAGAAAAACCTTTTTCAGCATTCTTTCGGATTTCTTCTGATGTCTGAGCCATTTTTAGCAATGACTAACTTAATTGTTCATACTGTCGAGGTGTTACCTATTTTCCATCAAACAACTCCTCTAAAGCCTTTTTACTCTACTCAATAATTTGCTAAAACTAGCCAGCCTATGCCCGCAAATCTACAGTATAAGTAATCTTCTTATTCGCCATTTTCTCACCTCAAAAACAAAACGCAACGATTTCTCGTTGCGTCCAAATTAAAAATCACTATCTATGTCATCATTCAACAAGGTATACTATAGTACACTTTCTGACCCTCGTTGACCTACTGGAAATCCGACAAAGCTAAAGTTATTCACAATTGGCCCTGCTTTCTATCCCAGTCTCATAGTTAGACTTGACGCAATCCGTATTTTCGGAATTGTTATAATTGCCGTTTTATCATGGCCGTCAGTGTCATCCTTTAATCTCATTTTGCCTTCAAACTTTAAATAACCATTACATAAATGGTTCCCTAATTCAAGCGTCATTGCCTTATTAACATAATTATAATGATAATCAGCAATAACGGGGTCAGTAGACTAATAATCCTATTCCTTTAAATTACTCTAAATTTTTTCTCCAGTAAGAGCATTGTATAAAAAGCCAGTTCCATTAGGTAAATACTTTAATGAAACTATTCCATTTTCGGGATAAATTTCTTCGCGGAATGGCACACTAATTGTTTCATTTGGGATAAGAACCGAATTAGTTAAAATTGACAAACCAATCGGAGAAATAACGCCTTTTTCACATCCAAAAGCCACTTCCCGCGTATTATCCCAAAAAACTAATTCATTATTACCGTATCCACCAACCGCCCGCTTAATAACTTTTCCTTCCTATATTATTGCCAACTATAAATTGTCAAACTATAAAATAGTCTCATCTGGCTCATATTCCTTTTCTCCTACTTTCAAATTAAAAGTAGCTTTTATTGAGGCAGAATATAATTCTTTAATGCCAAAATCATTTTCCATTTTACCACCTAAAAAGATAAGGGCATAGTTTCCTATGCCCTTAAAATTAGCCAACAGAGTATTGGATAAGCTCCATCATCTTGCCGTCGGCGGGACGAAGGACTCTCATATTCAGATTGAAGGTGGTCGGGTCGCCCTCGGCTTCCAGCGTCAGGGTCTCCTCAGCACTCATCTTAGCACGGTTAATGATGAATTGGAAATATTCATCCTTACCGGTATTACGATTACGAGCATAGGTATCACCGACCAACTTAAACGTGCCGGGGAAATCGTCCGCGCCAATCTCGAGCGTTTTCTTCGCCAGAGTAGCAGTACACTCAGCAATGTAAGTATCACCTTTAGTAAAGGTAGTAGCCACAGCACCGGCATCATCATACAGCTTATTCACAGCCCAAGTAATACCATTTTCAACAAATTGAGTAATACCAGTATCAGTGCTATCAGCAACCCAACGGAAATACTTCTTAGCAGTATTGCCATCTTCCTTCCAAGGATTACCGCCACCAAACATCAGAGCCATAGACTTAGGAGTATATAACGCATCTTCGAGCGTAACATTAATCTCTTTGTTAAAGTCCCAAATAATCAGCGGAGGGTTGCCTTTACCGCCACGGGCTTCGGTCTGATCCGCCGTCTGCTCAACAGTAGAAACCTTAAGGCTATCAAGATAGAGGTAAGGAGTCTCGGAGCCATCATCGTTAATTTGGAAGAGAGTAACATCAGCGACTTCTTTGATGCCATACTGTTCAAACAAATTAGCCATTATAATTAACCTCCTATAGAATTAATACCAAAATTCTGGTTTTATTTTCTTAGAGTCTGCTCCAGCCAAAAGCATATCAATTTCAGTTTGATATTTATCTCTAGCTTGTGCCTTCTCTAACATATCTTTAAATTGGTAGATATTTAAACTACCAATATTTAATGGATTTATTCCACCCGAAAAGTAAACACAAAAAGCACTTAATAAAGAATCAAAAGCAATAGCCTAGCCCTCTTTATGCTTTTTTGCTTTTACTCTCTCACGTTCTTCTCTCTTAATACGGAATTTTCTCTACATTGGAGTTTCATCCGCGGGCGGTCGAGTTTTTACAGGAAGCTTGTTAATTGCGGAAATAATCTATTGCAAATCAAAGAAAGAATCTTTATCGATAATTCTTTGGGAAATAATATTTCCTACAATGATTTTCTATCCTTTCGGGGCAATTTTCACATCTTCCTTAATAAAGGTAGATAATGCTGTCTTGAAATCTAAAAAAAACTACTCATCATTATCCGCACAAGACATCAGGTAAGGAAAAATTTCTATATCATCGGGGATTGTTGCTCCTCGTTTTTCAAGAATTTCTTTTACATCCGCAATATCCATAGTTAATAGGTTTACATAGTAATAATATTTATCTTTACCGATAGTAGCGAATAAGTCGGAAATAAGTGGCGGATAAATTTTACATATGTCATTTAGCGGAATCGGCTAACCTAAAAAAGCATATGTTTTCACATCTTCTATATCAATCATATACATCCACCGAGAAATTCATTGTATACCCCGACATATCATCTGTAAGAGTATCCAACTCAAAAGAATTATATTTTAAAAGCCCGATTCCATTCACTCGTTTATTTTTAAGACTATTTTCAACTTCGCTCATTATTGCGAAAGGCCGTAGAGTATCATCATTAATAATCCAGTTATCTAAAGGAACATAAACACTTACATTCATATTTAAATTTTTAAATTCATAGTTGTCCCCGTCAAGATTCCCACTAGGATAGTAGATAGCAATTTTACTGTCATTGTTAAAATCGCGGGCGTCCACTCGGGGGACAACTAAAATGTTTTTATGTAAAAGTCCTTTTGGATTATCCACACTTTTTTGATATGGATTAATTTCTGGATTAGCCAACAATTGGCATAAACGTTGATTCTCTAATAATCTTTTCGCAATAATAAATAGATTTGAGCCTAACTCTTTACTATTTCTTATTGCCATTAAATCACATCCAGAAACTAATAATATTTATTTTTGTTTTATATTCATTACCATTATAAGTAAGAACGATATAATCTTCGCCAATAAATTTTCCTTGAACAATAATTTTATCATTTTCAATAGAAATGATTTCTAAATTATCGTTTTCTACTTCAACATTAACAGTATAATCAGAAAGATTCGTTTTAATTGTATATTCTACCCGTTCATCTACTTTAATATCAGTCGGGCCAATAAGAGAAATGAAATCTGCTTCTACAATTTTCACTTCAAAAGGAATATTCTCTTTTGTTCCTTCTATATGAGCTATCACAGTGAAAGAAGTTTTATCTCCTGCATAAAACAATTTAAAACTATTATTCCCCTAGCCAGTAATGACTAAATCTTTATCTTCACAAGAAACCGTTATTAGCTATGCTGCGGGCGAGCCATAATGATAAGGATAGAAAGTAATTACCTAATCAATTTTCCCCGCAACAGTGCTAATTATTTCATCTCCGGCAGAACACTTTAACGTCCAACCCTCAAGTTTTCTTTCGTCCGCAATGTCATCTGAATCAGTATAAGTTTCAGTTAATGTTAAAATAATTGTTCCGGGAACACTTTCCTTATCGAAACCACTTACACGCCAAGTTGAGTCATTTAAATTAAATTTAGTGCCCCGCCCGCAATGTGGGTTATTAGGCATTACTAACTGAATTTTTTTAGTGGGTATATCGACCGCAACATTGCTTTCCACAATTTTATAATTTGTCAAAATTGCCCTATCTCGAGCATCCAAATTACCGGTTGCTCCCATCTAATGTATCCAACTAGTATGAATCAAATTATCATCAATCCAAGAGGCCTATTTCTCCATCAGAATAACTTTATATCTATTATATCCCATAACTTGGTAAACTTCCTTAACTAAAACCATCCATCGTTGAACCTCAGACGAAGAAAAACGTTTAGTCTAAATAATTGTTCCGCCCGCAATGTCAACCGACCTATCAGTAAGTAAATAATCCATGATTTCTTTTTCACTAATAGTCTTTGACTATAAAACGCCTTCTCGATACTTCCCATCATAGTCAAATGAAACTTTATTTAGCGATTTTGCCCGAAAGGTGTTAAAGTCCTTTTCCATCTTTCCATAAATACGTTCCTATAAATTAGTTCCGTATTTATTTATGCGGGCAAGATAAACATCTTCAAAATAATTCATTCAACATCACCTATCTTATCCAATAAATTCATACATTCAAAGATAAGCGACCGGAAATAAGAAAAACGAACATATTTCATTTTACTCATTTTTTCAATGAGCCGATAATAATTAATTGTTTTCTTTTCGTCATCAAACTAATACAACTCAATTAATAAATTATCTAAAAATTTTTCCCATTCGCCTTCTTTTTCCCGCTCTCGAAGTAAACCAAATAATCTATTTTTTAATTTATCTCTATATGCTTGCTATACCCTTGATGTATCGCAAGCCGAATAAATCTTTACATCATCCATTATTACCACCTGCCAATTTACTAAACGGATACGGCCGGCGGTTTCCATCCTTATCCTCAATTGAGCGAGAATAGGTTTTCTGTAATTTTATACTTTCATTTTTTGTATGTTCCAATAATTTAATAAAATTATTCAACAAATTACCTTGCGAAAAGTCAATAGCATCATACATAACTTTAACATTTTCCCAATTATGAATAGTCCTTTCCAACCATTGCTGTTTCATAAGTGTAGCAATAATCTAAATTTCCTAATCACCCAATTCATCAAAGAAATACCCATCCGCAAAATCTTCATCATAAGTTCTCTTCAAACTACAGCGGGGAAACTTAAATAATGGTAAGGCACTCTCCATAATAGAGACCCAATCCGAGAAGATAGCATTAACATCCATATCCTATGCCCAATCATCTGCGGTAATTTTTGCCAAAAAAGCATTAAATATCGTCTGATATTCTGTCATTCGAGCCACCTCTTAAAATTAGTCTTGGCTCTCCTCTTCCCGAGTTTTCACAGCCTTAATCACGTCAATATCTGTAAAATCCTTAATTAACTTACAAATACCATATCCGGTAATTTTATTTTCAATAGCAATTTCTGCCAATTTCTTTCTCTATTCAATCGCGAGTTTCGTAAGGGCAGTCTTAATTTCAACCGCATCGCCTTTTTGGAGCATTTTTAACATATCTTCCTTACTCATCACTTTCTCATCAACGGATTCATCCTCATCGATTTCCATTTCCATGCGTAAATCAATTCGGTCCTGCTTATTGGGAATATATAAATACCCCTCATTAAAAAGCACATCAACGCCCGGTTCACTCATGCCAATTTCCAAAATATTAAAAGGCACATAAGTCTTCGCCCCATCTCCCCGCAATTCACGGACAAAAGATGCTCCCGCAAAACTCAAAACAACCGTAGCATTACTAACGTTTTGAACTAAAACCATTCTTTCATTCATTCTAAACAACTCCTTTTAACTCTTTAAAATAGAGGGGAGAGTTGCCCCTCCCCTCTTAAAATCATTCTCAAGAAAGAGAAGTATTACGATAAACAGCCCAGTTATTGGTATGGAGAATGGAAACGCCCATCTTCTTGAACGCCATTAACTCCATCGTGCCGTCCTTATCTTCCCAATCACGAACAACCGTATCGCCCTCGAGAGCAATCTTAACGACCTTCTCACCGCCAGTCGGGAAAACATAAGCATACTGCGGATTAATAACCTTCGTAGCATTCGTTTCATCCTCAAAAGATTGCGGGAGTTCGACAATCGGGCAACCACGGAACATCTGAATCAGACCGCGGTCATGAATATCATCAATATCTTTGGGAGAAATACCCGGATTACCATTAGTGCTAGCAACAATAACGTCTGCACCCATATCCGCGATGAACTCGCGAGTAGCGTAGATAACAGCACCAGTACCATAGGCCTTAACAGTAGAAATCAGCTTATTCATCGAAGCAGGGACAAAGCTCGCAGCGATGCAATAATTCGCAGTCAAAGCCGGACTATCACCCTTACCAGAAATCGTAGCAATCAGAGCATCTTGAATCATCTTATACAGAGCATCCTCAATACCTTCGAACAGGACGGCCATATTCTCAGCCATATCCTCGTCACCGCACAGATAACGGTTCAGGTCGATGTAAGTGCCACCACCGATAGCACGCGTAGCAACCGGAACAATATCGCTATCCAGACGGAAGCTTTCATAAACACCAGCAGGAGAAGCCGCAGTCACAAACTTCTTACCACGGAGCTTACCCTTACGAGTTTTAAATTCAACCTTTTGGCCATGGCCAAACTGACGAATCTCAGCAAAACCGCCCATAGCAGAGAGAACCTTGTTAGGCAGATATTCATCCGCGGCCTCTTGCATAATCTCGAAAATATCGTACTTATTACGACGATAAGAATTATAATCGCCAGCGAGAGCACTCATTTCCTCGCGAAGCGTATTCTCCACGTCCTCAACGCTACAAGAAAATTCAGCAGTCGGGGCGGGAGTAGTGCCATTAATGGCATGAACAGCTAACTCTTTCAGAGCCTTTAAGTCTTTCATTCTCGTTCCCTCCCTTAATCATCAATAACGATGAATTTCACAGCATCTTGGCCATCCGGCATCGTGGTGATTTCCGCGACCTGAAGAACAGGGCCAGCCGTCGCGGCCGACGTGGTAATCGCAATAAAACCATCGGCACCAGCGCCACCAAAATTACCAACTTCAACGGTCACGCCCGCAGTGGCATCAGCCCCAGCAATCGCATTCGTAATGAAACGGTCGCCCTTCGCCAAGAAGCCAATACGAGGGCATACATCATAACCTTCCGGACCGCGGACCTTGCCATCAGCATCAACTGTTAATGCAAAATTCTTCAAGCCGGGAGTGCGAGTATCATACAGTTCCTCAGAAGTATAAACAATACCATACAGTTTACCAGCAATAGTCGTGCCAGCATACTCAACCTTACCGCCAGCCTTATCGACAGCTAAAATCATACCGTTCTCACAGGTATCCCCAGCTTCCCCAGCAAAAGGAAGTTGAGCCTCGATGCGGCCATCGCGACGGAAAGCGACTTGAGTTAACTCAAGCTGACCATAGCCCTTACGTTTAATAGTAGCCATTAATCTTTACCTCCATTTCTTTTATGGTTATTTACCAATCTAGCCGCACCAGTTAATTCTTCCGCATGAGAAGACTCAGTAGGAATAATATGGTTAACTGACTGGTCTTTTCCAATATTATTAGTAAATATATTTTGAGCTTGGCTATCCACATAGGCAATTTTTAACTTATTGGATAACTCATCCAAGCTATAATTATCAACTTCGGCAGTAAAATTCTCAATAACAGATGATTCAAGCATCGTATATTTCGCAATTTCAGCCAATTTTTCTTGACGGTCAGCATTATCTTTAAATTCCCTTAAACCGTCAAATTGCTCCTTAAGAGCGGTATAATCAGCATCCTTCTGCTAAATTTGCTCACCCAGTTCAGTAATTTTCGCAGAAGCAGTCTATAAAGCTTCCGCCCCAGTAGACAAACTTGCAGTCATAGTATCAACTTCCGACTGTAATTCGTCAACCTTCTAATTTAAAGTATTCTTCTCATCAATCATACTCTAATAATTTGTGTCAAGAGCATTAAAATTTCCACCATTCAATTTTTGAATTTCTTTAAGCGCGGTCATTTCATCTGCGGAAACATCGACAATATAAGTATCTTCCTTACGGTTGATATTTACCGTCTCATTTTCCTCATCTTTGGTAAAATAAATACGCTCGTATTTCTTATCAGCATAATTATATGTTAATGCGTAATCCTCATAGACATCAATGATTTCATAATCTGCCCGCCATTGATTCTCTTCATTAAAATAGGGGTTAAGCATATCCCAAAGCTTTTCAAATTTAGCTCTATCGCTTAATTTAAAAGTATCCATTTGGTTCTTCCCTCCGTTATAAGAATATTTATCTAATTCTTCAATCATTTCCATTAAAGATTTAGAATATGTATAAAAAGCAGAACCTTCAAAACAAGGCTCAACTTTATTACCTAAAACTTGTAATCCAATAAATGATGCTTCTGTATATTTATAATACTTTTTTCCTTCATAGTCTATCCACTTACCCTTAATAGATGGAGCATATAATTCCATAGAGTGCTTCTTTCCCACAATATCTTTCGCATCGGGGTATCTTGCGGTGAAAAGAACAACATCACAACAAGCGTAGGTTCGAATCACGCCATCAGGGTCAAGATGGTCTTCCCATGTCCTGTGTGGGTCTTGTGGGACAAGCCCGTAAATCCGACCCTATTCGCGGGAAGAACCATGGTCGGTGAAATCTTCCTCATCATCATCCCAAATGCCAGAGACGGGAGTATAAGGTAAAGTATTCAATAATTTTTCCGCAAAATCATCATCAATATAAGTCCGGTTTCGGTTTGCGTATTTATAAAAAATACGCAACCGAGCCTAACTTAATAACGGATTTTTTTCAAAAGGAGTGAGTTCTCCATAAATAGATACTTCAAATTTTGAAATCGGTTCCATTCACTCACCCCGCATTAATATTCTAATTGGTTTTTTCAGTTCGGTCTTCTTCCGGCAATTTGTTTTGCTCGCCCGCATTGTCAGTTATCTATGGGTCTCCACTTGAGGTTGTATAAGCAGAAGATAAAGGCACCATTATCTAATTCAACTTCAATGCCCCAATCTCGAGATTCTTCAAATCAATTAAATCACTTTGCTCTAAGTCGAGTGTAAGCATAGGAATTAAGAAAGAATAGCCATACTAAGCCAAACTTAACGTATCTTTCCGAACTTCACTCTCATTATAATAAGTAATTGGGAGACAAGAAACTTTAAAAGAAACCTATCCATTACTATATTTTTCATTAATATTGAATTGGAGCCAATTGGCAATTGATTGCCCCAAAATCATCATTAAAGAGAGGTCATTAGTAATGGACTACTTAAGAGAAGTATTATTGTCCGCAGAAAATAATTGTTTAGAAATACCGGCTTCATCATAAATGCTATTCGCAATTTTCTCAAGGTTGTTAGAAACTGTAGAACGATTACTCTCCAGACTTTCCACCTTAACGTCTGCGGGCGTAGTTAATACATCCATATTACTATTACCCTTAAGCATCTACACCGAACCGCGATGAAATTCTTCCATTTCTTCTGGTTCAAAAACTAATTCCCCATCTTCAATGGGCATTTTTTGAACCAGTAAATTTTTAATATCTTGCTTATCCTTTTCTTTTTCAAGTTCACGATAATCCGCAAAATCAATTACTGCGGGCAAAATATTACAGAAGAAAGGTCGTTCATCAACTAGCTTAAAATAAAGCCCCATACCCGGTTCTAAGACAAACCATTCAAGTCCGCTACGATTTTTAAAATTCCAGTAAGCGTTCTTAATTTCTGCGGGATAAGCATCCAAAACTTCGGCCTTAATTTTACTATCCCGAATACTATCAAAATAAGTCAAATGTAATTCAACAATATCCACATTTGCCTGATTCTTAAACCTACTGCGACAATATTGGCTAGGCAAATCCTAAACAGTAATTCCGTCTTTTCCAAAATCCCGCAGTATGCCATAATAAGCGCCTTCAGATAAAACACGAATAGCAATATGCTTACTTAATAATTTCGCATTAATATCTTTTAAAAATTTCAAACTATTCTCATATCTCTTAAAATATTTTTCATCTTCAATCTTAGCATCCTAATCTTTCATATGGGGAATTAAGAGATAAGTATACTTCAAAAGAGTGGCATAATAAATCAAAAATCTGCGATAAAAACCACTCGCATAAAGAAAATAAATTGATGCTTCTTTTAACGCGGAAGGGCTACCTTCTTCAATAATAGATAAAATTTCTTCTTTAGAATAATGATGAAAAGTCGTTCCTTTTTGATATGACCGACTACCATTATAAGAACTATTAGAAGTGGCTATCATATTATTGATACTCTTTTTAAATAAACTTACTCTATCTTTTTTCTATTCACCCATTCAATCACCTCCCGGCGGTAAAAAATGCTAATTTTCTTTTTCCTCGCTTATTCTTTTTTGTTTTAAGAATATAATCGTCTTCCATTTGTTTTAATCTATATAAACCATACTCAAGGGCAGACCATTTATCTTTACCCATGTTGGTATTAATTCGTTCAAGCCGAACATCGTTCGAACCAGTTTGTTTTAAGCGTAAATTTGTCAATTCCTCAAAAAGCCGAGTTGTTAATTCATGAGGCATAAGACGTCTTGCTCGCTTTTCAAGCGTCATTTTCTGACCAGCTTGCGTAGCAAGAAGTTTGTTTTTGGCTTCTTGTTCTCTTGTCAAAAAAATTACCTTTCCGCTATTAAGCATTGCATATGCGGCCGCATGAATTTGGCTATCTAAGGTGCCATTGCTTTTAAGATTATAAATTAAAGGGATAGAGCCGGGATACTTACGTTGACTATAATCATCGTTATTTACCGAATGATAGCCGGGGTAGGTAATATCCCCGCAGGGTGTTTCAAATACCATTTCATCCATAAGGCCCACACCAAGTCCATTTGTATCTATTAAAACTTCCCGAGGTTTGTAGGCATCAATTAATCGTTTTAATTCCTAAGCCTAATATCTAAAATTTCGGTTTTCTTGGCCCGCACCTACAACTATAATATTCACAACTCGAATATCATAGCGGCCATCGTTTTCATAAACTTTAAATATAATCGCGACAGTTTGGCAAGAATGGGATGTTTCTGTTCTCGCTACATCGCACGATATAAAGTAGAAACAGTTCGTATGTCCTCTAAGATTTTGAGATAATTCCGGATTTAACAACTTCCGATATTTAGTAAGTTTATTAAAATCAAACCAACTATCTTCCGCATTACCTGTAAATCGTCCAAGATATTCGCGGGCGAATGAATCGTCATTTACTGTTTGCGACATTTTCATGGAATTGATATATTGTTTATCAATTAGTCCGTGCATCATAGGAACTCGATAATCCATACCCATAACAAAAGTAGATTGAGGGTCGATAATTTCATTTTCAAGAAGTTCAATGAGTTTGGCGTAGCAATAGGAAGATTTAGTGCCTGCGGATGACATCCACAATTGCTGGGGCTGAGGTTCAAAGTTGTTTACTAAACCTCGACTATTTCGGCGTTTGACGTTCATGAGAGGAAGAACTACTTCGACGATTTGATTTGCATCGTGGTCGCGTACCTCGTCTATAAGGCCCCCAGTGCGGCGTCCGCCGCGTGCACTATCAAGCGCCGCGACGACATCGAAAACCGATCCGTTTCTGAAAACTAATTTTACATTATCATTGGAGGTGGTATAACTTAGAACTTCTTTTCTTAGCATAGGAAATCTATCAAAAATTTCGTCAAATTTTTCTTTTGCAATTTTACCCGATTGCTCCTTTTTTGGCGCACAAATAAAACGTTTGGTTTTCGGTATAAAAATACATTGTAAAATAATAGCAAGAATGGAAATAAATGTCTTTGAAAAGGCGCGTGGCGCAATTATATATACCTATTTAAATCTTAAACAAGCCCGCAGAAATATTCTCTAATAAAAAAATAGAGTAAAAGTATCTTCAGACCTTGAAATTAAATCCACATATAAATCCGGATAGGCACTAAAAAAATTACAATACTTCTCGTACAACTGTCTATGCTACTCAATTCTTTCCTTAGTCAGCTAAACACCTTTCTCTAACTCCACTCCATCACGATAATATTTCACTATCCCATTCTAATCCATTCTTTCAGTAAACTCAGCCATCTAATCACCTCCATGGCTGGCCCGCAATTAGATTTCTGCTTCAAATTCCTAATTTTCCAAATCATAGGCTTCATCAGAATAATCATCTGCAAGCTTATCATCATTCTCATCATAATCACTCATCTAATCTTCCAATTCTTTTGCAATCTTCAGTCCTTCAATTTTCTTTTGAATATCATCCGAAATTCCAGTTTCATTGATATACAAATGTCTAACCCAAGCTTGGATATTCTAAATAGTCTTATCAACAATATCTCTATTAACTCCATCGTAAAATTTATTAACCCACCCTGTCTTTTCCAAATAAGCAAAAATTTCGCCCGCACTATCAAAGTCATTAGCGTTTTTCGCATTTTTAGGAGTGAAGTCTGCGGTCTAAACTAACTTATCATAGTTGCTAAGTAAGTCCTTAAAATTTTCGCCCGCACGAATTTTCTAATCAATAAGTAATGAAATCTTACAAATCTTCAGTGCTTGGTCGTATTGTAATTTTCCCGCAACATTTTGAGTTTGAAGAATGCCATTAAATAATTGTTCCAAATAATCAATTTCTTCAGTAGAGTAATTCTCACCCCACTTTTTCCGCAGTCGAAGTGTTTCTGCTTCGGTTAAAACTTCAATTTCATTTTCAAGTGAATTATTTTTTTCTGCTTCTATCCACTTATTATTCAATCTAAGCCAATTAACTTCTTTGCGATTTTCCTCACAATGGATTTGATTATAGACTGCAAATGTATTATTCCCATTGGAACGATACAATTCAATCCATTCATTGGGGTCAAAGGGCATATCAGCCCACTGACACAATTGGTTCGCAAAATCCAAATCATTAGGATGAGCTTTCAACATCTAACTCACGCAATCTGAACAGATATTCAAATATCCTCGCGGGAAAAACTAACTTCGGGTTTTTGGGAATGCAGAAAAGTATTTATCTTCTCTACAACAGTCGCAAGTAATGAAATTAAATTTCGCCATTCTCATCACCTTCAGCAATAGACTTCATAACTTCTCCAATCTATGCTTGGCCCGCAGTGTGAATTTGAGAAACTTTGTCATAAATTATATTGCGGGCGGTGTGATTGGCGTTTACAATCTTAGAAAAAATGCGGTCAATTTGACGACGTTGCTTGCGAGTTAAGGTGTTATATTGCTCTATAATTTCAGTCTCCATGACGTCAAAATCTCTTCGCATTTTAACTTTAGTAGGGTCAACTTTTCCATCTTCAGTAAGCACTTCGGTATTTTTATCCACAATATTCACACCAAAGAAATTTGCAATTTGAAGAAACTAATTAACCTCCAGCCATTTCAATCCCTTAGGTACATGAATTACCTTTTGTCTCAATTTCATTCTAACACTCCTTTTAACTATAGTTTGGATTACATTGCGGGCGGAGCAATACCTTTGCCCGCATTATAGTCAAAATGTAATCCATTGGTTGGCCCGCATAATAGCCTTCGTATAGCCTAAATTTTATCCACTAACCATCAATTGGCTCGTATGGTGAGCTTACTGTCAAGTATTCCACCTATTAATTGCCTAAACTATAAACCCACTGATAAGGGGCCGGTCGAGCGAAGCTCGACTAGGCCCAATTACGATTTATTTAATAACTTTATGTTTTCCGTCAATTGCTCATTATTACCCTTGCCTTGCTCACGTCTTTCCTTCTCACATCTCTTACACCAACTACTCAGCCCGTCCGATGATTTTGTCTTTCTCATAAACCGTCGTGTATCAGCTAATAATCTCCGCCCGCATTTCGAGCAAACCTTCCAGCTTTCTGCCGTATCTCTCTCCCTAAACTCATCGAAATTCAACTATGCTTGGCGCGCAATTTCAGGACAAATCTACTGCTTAAAAATTGTGCTAATATAGTTCTCACTATATCCTTTCCCCAAGCCCGCAAGCTCTTTCTAAATGTCCACATTACTTCGCCCATGGGTTTTACCCTCCCACACAATGTGCCGACTCGCATCCATTTCTGCCAAACTTGCATAGAAATCCAACGTATCCAGTATCGCCTTCCCCACTGACGTCTTATCCCCAATCGCATCCAACTCCGCATAATGGTCGGCCAGCAAATAAATATGATGTGGATTGGTGAAGTCAATGGTGGGGCAATCGGCGTTTGGCTCAAATCTATCCCACTGGCATCGCGTATGCGGGCCAATGCCCTCAAATCGTGATGTATCCCCGACATATAACCCCATTGGCCAAAACTAGATATTTTCCCATTCGTTGTCCTCGGGTTCAATTGTGATGCCGGCTCGGGCGGTGGAACCCTAAAAAGGAGTGGGGTGGCAAGCTTCGTGAAGGGCGTACTGCTATTGTCTTAATTCGACCAGTAATCGTTGGGTTCTCCAATTCCCGTCAGTGTTCCCGTCTGAGGGCGACTTGTCGCCCGAAGACCCCACAAGCCGGCTTTCGGATTCTGACTGCGCTAGCTAACTCTATTTTCCTTGGGCTAGCTTCCCCTCCAATCCATTAATGGCCTCGGTCAGGCTCGCTAGGCCGGCGGTGTTTCGGCCCGTAATGTCGGCTCGTTTAGCGCGCGGATGGCGCGGTTGGGCTTTCGGTTTCCTTCCAAAAACTGGTTCCAAGGTTGGCTCAAAGGCCGGGCCATCCTATCCGCCCATAGTCTCCATTAATCCCTCTAATGACTAAACACGCTTGTTGGGTTTTGAAGGGTCAATAGCATAGTGTTGGGTGAATATGGAATTTCCAGTTTCATCGCGGCCATAGAGGAGATAGTTGGTTATGGTGGCAAGTTCATTTGGGGCGAAGGTATAGCTAGGATTGGCATTTATGAAATTGTTAACGAGGTTGACTCGAGCTTTGGAGTCGAGGGTGAAATCAAGGTTAAGCATTGGCGCCTCCGCGATTGTATATAAAATGTTAGTAAAGTAGTTAGCTAGCGCAGTCAGAACTATCAATGGCTCGGTTAGTTCGGGAGCGACAAGTTGCTCCCTCACGTTGGTATTATTATAACATTAATTTTCATAATTGTCAAAAAATTAGTTATCTGTGTAAAAATTAGTTATCTGTGTAAAAATTAGTTATCTGTGTAAAAATTAGTTATCTGTGTGATTTTTCAGGCATACCCGCTTTCGCGCGGTAAAGCGTTAAAATATCCCGAACCCTACCCCCACTTCATCGCGTTAAAGCGTTAAATCGCCTACCCCTCCCGCTTTAGTGAGTTAAAACGTTAGTGCGATAAAATCGTGCAGCCGAAAAAAATTGAAAAAAATTAAAAAAAGTGGTTGACAGGTATACGCTAACGTGCTATAATAAAGGCGTTCTCAAGAGAGAACGCGAAACTTGAAAAGTAAATCCGGCGGACGGATACCGCGTGTAAGTGGTCAGTATTGACGCAAGGGCGCGCCGTCCATATGGGCAAATGAATTTGTAAAGGGGCTATTTTACTATGTTAAAGACTATCACCGCGGCAAAACAGGCGGGCGGCAATAGACCGCTGAAACAGCAGACCACAGAGGAACGCGCGTATGCTGATTATCTTTGTAAAACAAGCGGTATTCAATACGCTACAGTTGTGAATGAATTTGACGGTGAACTGTGGGCGTGTAAAATGCCCTTGAGCCGTCTGTTAGAGGGTTTGTGCCTGTCGAATGGTAAGGCTAAAATCCTTGCTCCGTTTGGCAAAAAACAGCTTATACAAATGATAGATGACGCCGATGAACTGGAACTTATCGGCACGGTGGACGAACTGGACGCGATTATCACCAAAAAAGGCGGGCGTATCAATCGCGGGCAAGCGCTGGAATATTTTATGGCCCGCAAGTATCATTGCAAATTTGACCATATCGGGAGCATGACCACGAACGGCGGGGAATTTCGCGGAACGGAATTGAAATATTTTGGCTGGAGTTCTACCACGGGCACGCCGTCGGCAACCTGTGAGCAACCCTAAAACATCAAGCTGTGCTATCGGCTATACGGGCAGAACGGAGCGATGGAATATGCTGAAAATCAAATGGTTAGGCGAACACTACAACATACAAACGCCGGACATATACGCACTAGCATTTATCGGTAAACACGGAACAGGGTTGAATGTGTTCTATCTGAACGATTTTGATATAGCATTAAACGCTATACTTAAAGATTTAGTTTTTGGGACAGGTAAACGCACGTTCATTGACGTTGGCGCGGTTATCATCAATAGCAACGGCAACGTGTTGCGTGAGATATATTCACCAAACGCTGTCAGACCGAATACCATCGAACAGGGCAGAATTGTGATTGAAAAGGAGTAAACAGTCATGACTGATATTGAATTGCGTACAAAGCTCATTGCACACGGGCAAGAATTGCGAGAAATGGTAGATTTTACCATAGAAAGTGAGGATTATACAAAGGCCCGGCGGTATAGCAACAAACTGTATGAATTTTACAAGGTTATGGAAATCATCGGAGCAACGGACGTGTTGGAATATTTTCAACAAACGGAATAAAGAGGGCGGGCATTATGCCCGCCTTTTTCCGTTTATAGCACTTTAGCAAGTTAAAGTGTTAAAGTGATAGGGTCTACACTTTAGTGTAGTAAAGTGGTAGTGCGTGAAAGTGTAGGCGTGGTCTACACTTTAACTAATTAAAGTGATGATGTATTAAAGTGTAGGGGCCACACTTAAGTGGGCCAAAGTGTGGACCTCATAGAGGTTGGCCGGGGTCTACACTTAGGATGAAAAGCTGAAAAGTTGGGGAATGAATACGAAAGCTGGAAGTCTACACTTAGACAGGGTTGACAACGCAGGCACGGTGTGATATACTATAGACACAACGAAAGGAGAGGTAATCAATGCTTGATGTCTTTATTGAACAAGTTTTTGACACTACAGCAGAATTATATAGTACTTATCTGGAATATGCCGATGAGTACGGTTCGGATGATATTCGAACCGTAAAAAGCTCAAAGCAGATTTTTCGGAGCGTTGGAGATTGTTGAAACAATCGGGGACGCAAAGTTAGTTAATGAATTTTATATGTATTATAACGAAAGATATCTCTAAAAGTCGCCCGCGATATGAATATGTCGCGGGATATTTTTATGTTATTCTAAGTGTAGATTCCACACTTACAAAGTATTGACTTTTATTTTATATATGGTATAATATAGATGTTCTCAAGAGAGAGCGAAACAGATAGAAAGAGGGATTAGCCATATATACAGTCCAAACCACATTTAAGGTTCCTGATGATACCGCTTATAACATTACCTCCGCCATTATAAAAGGTACTAACAGGAGCAACAGCGAAATCACTATCACAGACCCGGAGACTTGCGAAATTGTTTTCCAGTATGAGAACAAAGCTATCCAATGGGCGGACATTGATTTTATAAAACGAGCACTTGCTATCGGCTGATAATGTGGCGGGGCATTAGTCCCGCCATTTTATTTTGGGTCTAAGTGTGGAGCGCACACTTACAATCGGTTGACAATACGGATAAAACATGATATAATATAATCAATGAAAGGGGTTATTACTATGAATTTACTTTTACTGTTCATTATTCTCCAAACAGTCAACGTTATCATGCAAACAGTCAAATCCATTGCAACGGTGAAATGCGGGAAAATTATTGCGTCGATTGTAAACGCAATCACATTTGGATTGTATACTGTCGTTTTAGTATATATGAATTGCGATTTGTCGTTGTGGTCAAAAGTTATCATTACCGCAATAACGAATTTTGCGGGTGTTTGGATTGTAAAATTTATCGAAGAGAAAATGCGAAAAGATAAACTTTGGCTTATTCAAGCAACGTTTTCTAATTGGTGTGATAAATTTTTAAAACAACACATGGAAACAAATAATATTTCTTACTCCAGTATTGAATTGCGGGACGGCGAACATATTATCTATAATTTCTATTGTCCGACGCAAAAAGAAAGTGAGTATGTAAGAGAATTGATAAAGGAGTATAAAGGGAAATATTTCGCAAGCGAAAGTAAAATTTTGTGATAGGTTGGCCCGCGGTGTGAGTTCACGTTGCGGGCCAACTTGCGGTAGGGCGTAAGTGTGGTATCTACACTTAGAGGGTATTGACTTTTAATTTATATGTGGTATAATATAATCAAACGAAAGGAGAGATTGACTATGGAAATCTTCAAATCTAAACCGCAACTTGCGTTAACTCAGGAAGATAAGGATTCCATTCAGAGAGCAATTGAATTTTCTCACAAATTTGACTTTATTTGTGATGAAATCGACGATTGCGAAGATTGTCCGCTTTACGACGCTTGCAACCAAGTTCTCTGCGGACGGCCGAACTCTCTCGTGGATTTCTTCCAGGCCATACTTGACGATTCCATTTGAAAGGAGAACTAATCATGACCGCAATTATCATTCTCAATGCTATTTCCGCAATTGCCGTTGGATACCTCTGCGGACGAATTGCTGGAACGTATGAAAAGAGAGCAACACGGGTTGCTATCGGTGTTATTGTTGGGATGTGCTTTGCTGTTGTCCTTACTGTTGCGATGGTTCGGGCGATTGGGTGAGGCACACCCTTTTTCGGTGTAAGTGTGGATGCCACACTTAAAAAGGATTGACAGTTTACCCGCGGTGTGATATAATACAGTCAAAAGAAAGGGGTTATTAAAATGAATAAGAAAAATGTACCGACTTATCTTGACCGGCAAATTAATGATAAAATGAACGAATTACGTAATATTATGCGGACTTTGCAAGACCGTGTACAGCAAATTTTCGTCAAAGAAAAAGCTATTTCTCTCTATCCTGATGGACCGGACAAGGAAAAAGCAATCGATGACCTTGAAACCACAAAACAAACGCTTTTATGTTCTATCGGTTCTTATGATTGCCGGAGAATGGAGCTTGCGGAATTACTTAAAAAAGACAGAGAAAGGAATACTACATTTGGAATACTCCTCCCCGCCACCAGTCATGAATATATCGAATGTCTTATCCGTGGACTGATATTCTAAAATTAGAGGGCTTTATGCCCTCTTTTTTTAAATATAAGTGTAGACACCACACTTACACCATAACTCACATTGCGGGCGAACCGTCCACACTTAGGATTGGCAATTCCTTGTTGACAAATTCAATGTTTCATGGTATACTATAGATGTTCTCAAGAGAACGACGAACGAAAATCAAGTCCCGAAATTTCCAAAGAAATTTCAAAAAAAGTCTTGACAAATTGTTCGCAACGTGCTATAATATAGATGTTCTCAAGGGAACGAACAATAAAGCGCCAACGGCTAACAGTTGGAGAAAGAGGTATCCTATGGCAACGAACGCGATGAAAAAGACCGAGGTTCTCCGCACGCTGAAAGAAGAGGGTGTTGCCCTTGTCCTTGACAAGCTGACGGCCAAGGACGCAATCAAAACGGGTGATTACACCTACGTCGTGGAAAGCGATACGCTCCCCGGCAAATATTATCAGGTGGCAATCACCGCAAAGGACGTTATCACCGATGACGAGGGCAAGCGCGTTCCCTATGACCCGTTTATCGAGGTTGACCGCTACGAGATGGAGCTGGAGGAGAAGAAACTCAAGGCAGAGGAGCGGAAACGCAAGCACGACGAAACGGTCAAGCGGGCAGAGGAGCGTCGGGCAAAGGCGAAAGCCAACGCCGACGCAAAGCGGAACGCCCGCAACGCGGAAAAGAGCGATAACGCTCCCGCAGAGGAGTAAACAGACCGCCCGCCGGAGTAAAATCCGGCGGGTTTTTGCGTGAGTGGGACTTTAGTGATTTAGTAGGGTAAAGTGCGAAGTCGGCCTAAGTGTGGATACCACACTTAGACATTCAAAAAAATACTTGCATTTTCTGAAATATATGATATAATATAATCAAACGAAAGGAGAATAACACCATGAAACGTATCTATTTCGACATGGACGGCACAATTGCCGATTTGTATGGCGTTCCCGATTGGGAAACTTATCTCCGCAATTCTGACCCCAAGCCCTATCGGACCGCCCGCGAATTGGTTAATATGGTTCAACTGGAATGCATCTGTGAAAAACTCATCCCGTTCGGCTATGAATTCGGTATCATCACATGGCTTGCCCGTGATAGTTCGGAAGAATACGATGAGCAGGTCATTTCCGCTAAAATGGATTGGGCGGGCGATAGAATGCCGTTTCTCTCCGATTTCATCGCCGTACCATATGGAACGCCGAAACATAAGGTTGCCCGCCGGTGTAAGAAAATGTGGCTTGTGGATGATAATGAGGACGTCCGCAATGCGTGGGATACTCCGAAACAGAGAAAATCAATTGACGCAAACGGCAATGTCATCGAGGAATTGTTAAAAATTTATCGAATGGAGTTGGATAAGGAAAGGGAGTAATCCCTTTTCCTTTTGGTCTAAGTGTGGATGCCACACTTAACGACTATTGACAGTTTGCCCGCGGTGTGATATAATGTAGACACAATGAAAGGAGAGATAATCATGCAGGTTATCAACCACCCATCTATCATTTTTGACAAGGAAGATAAACAACTCATCGAAAATTTAGAAAATTTCGCGGCAACTTTCGATGATGAGTTGTGCACAAAAATTGATTGCGAAAGCTGTCCTTGCTATATCAAATGTAATCAACTTTTCAATCGACGGCCATATGAAGAACTATCCAAAATCATTAATTTCTTCTACAATTTTCCCACCGAAGAGGGTTAATCCCTCTTCTTTTTTTATCTAAGTGTAGACGCCACACTTAACGTTCTCGTTTACACCATAACTCACATTGCGGACGGACCACACTTAGAACTCAAAAATAGGGATTGACTTTTCTCTATTGTGTGATATAATATATACATAAACCAAACCAAACACGAAAGGACAGAGCACCATGGAAAACATTTCCGCCCGCAAGAAATTTGTCGTCATCGATACCGAAACGGCAAACAACACCGACGAACATAACCGCGATACAGCTAGCCCGCTTACGTATGACATCGGCTATATCATTGCCGACAAATACGGAAAAATTTATCGCTCCCGTTCATTCATTATTCGTGACGTGTTCGAGGATGAACAAGAGCTAATGCAATCGGCATACTACGCCCGCAAAATTCCGGAGTATATCGAAAGTATCAACCGCGGAGAGCGTCGCCCAATTGACCTAAAGCTTGCCCGTTATATTCTCCAGCAAGATATGAAAGAATTCCATTGCAAAGAGGTTTACGCATATAACGCTCTTTTTGACCTGAATGCTTGCAACCGCACGCTCCGCTATATCACAAAATCTGCCTATCGCTTTTTCTTCCCGTATGGAACAGAAATCCGCTGTATCTGGCACATGGCTTGTCAAGTTCTTCTAACTCAAAAATCATTCTATCAAACAGCGGTAAAAAATGGATGGTACAGCCCCGCCGGAAACCTGAAAACGTCCGCAGAAATTGCTTATAGTTATATCACCAACAACGCCGATTTTCAAGAGGAGCATAAAGGATTGGATGACGTTCTCATTGAATATCAAATCCTTCTCCGGTGTTTCCGTCAGCATAAGAAAATGGATTGCAAACCGTCAAGAATGTGTTGGCGTATTCCGACAAAAAAATTTGGTAAGGCCGGGGCGTAATGCTCCGGCTTTTGCCGTGTGAGTCTAAGTGTGGACCGAGATAATTCTAAGTGTAGACTGTCCACACTTAACTACTTTAATCAAATATTGGAGTAATTGAATAATCAGTTATCACTTTACTACGTGAAAGTAATAATATTTTAATATGATAACACTTTACTACGCTAATATTTCACCACTTTAACCAATTAAACTATTAACCCATTAAAGCGCCCGCATGACTGCACGATTTTTCCACTCATATTGCGGCCCCGCGCTTTAACTAATTAATAGGTGGAATATTTGACAGCGTATAAGCTGGATGTATAAGCTGGATAATGAGCTAGAATTGCGGGCCAACTATACAGCTGGATAATCCTGCCGAAGGGCACTTGTGCCCGAAGGCCATACGAGTTCTAACCGTCTATAACTGCGACAGCTGACCGCGGCAGCTAGACAATTTCACCCACCAGCTAGACAATTTCACCGCCCAATTTGGGCAATCTAAAATAAACGTCCTAATTTCAATTTCAAGTAAAAGTATAGGTGAAACATATCTAAGAAGCGTAATTTTAAGCAATTTAGATACGCTGGAAATATAGATAGTCCAAATTACAATCCTGCTGAAGTTCGCCGAAGCCCAACTTATTGGGCGGAGGCAATGTAAGTTCTAACCTAGTTTTAACTGCTTTGCTAACTGCTTTGCTAACTGCTTTGCTAACTGCTTTGCTAACACCTTGGCCCGCGCTTTAATCGTGTGCAGTATTAACTACCCAAAGTGGAAAATTCGACCATTGTTTTGAAACTTTTTTGTTGGAGTAGTCAAGTGCATATTCTACGTATATAAAGAGTTATATTATAGTTATATAACAGTTATATTATAGTTCTATTATAGTTATATTACACCAATTTTATATAAAATATACAATAAAATATATATTAAAGTAGTCAAAAATTTGAAAAAAAGTGAAAAATCGACTATACAACTCTTTCATGTCAAAGAAAAGGATAATGGAGCGTAAAATTTTTGGGGAAAAATTGAGAGGGCAAAATAGGGGTGCTACCAAGCTTATAGTATAGTTATATAACAGTTCTGGCCGCGTTAGCCCACCGGGTAAACTTACGGGTAGAGGTGAAGGTTCATACCGAGCAGACACGCCATACATGCCATACACATCGCACCTACCATACACTACACGCTACACGCCACTCACCTACCGTCCCTATAATTACAATCCGGCCCGCCCATTCGGCTCATTTAACCTGCTACCTTTTCCCCCTATAACTATTATATAACTATATACTGACCCATAATTCTAACCACCATTGTGGCCCGACCATATTACTATATCGCCATCAAACCGCACTATAACTATTATATAACTATTATATAACCTATATTACGCCCGCTTACCAAATTTTACCATCAAAGTCAATTGCTTCATCTTCCCTATCAAAGTTGAATTATTCGCGCCAAACACCAACCCCGGCTAGTAAAGTTTGGCTACCTCACCCCCTATAACTATTATATAACTATTATATAACTTATACGCCCCCTATTTGCGGGCAGTCCCTGTCCTTCGGACAGGCCCTGACGCTTCCCCTCAGGGGAAGCTCCCTTCCCCCTAACGCAAGTTGCGAAGAAACGTGGAAAATCTTAACGGTTTCGCCCTGCCACTCTCCGCCTTCGGCTCCGAGTTCGGTACGAAACCTTGATTTTCACCGCCCCTTCGACAACCCGCCCCCAAAGGGGGCTTTGCTTGGGGACCTTTGTCGTCAGCAAGAAAAATCTCCCCTATAACTATAATATAAATTACATTATAACTTACATTGCGGGCAAACCATTGACTTTTTATCTACCTTATGTTATACTATTACTAGATGGATACCTATAACTATTATATAACTCTATGTCGGCCCGCAGTAAAACTTTACTCACGCTCACACCCTAATAATATAAATAT